>Ga0208626_1000009_pt1 | contig 249432 bp, 233 predicted proteins | sample LakWasMet10_HOW4_2_FD_183860 | JGI IMG/M metagenome (GOLD analysis project Ga0208626, IMG submission 183860) | Freshwater sediment methanotrophic microbial communities from Lake Washington under simulated oxygen tension - Sediment Metagenome... | ecosystem: Environmental > Aquatic > Freshwater... | reverse complement strand
GCGTTAAAGAAGTAGTAAAAGCCTTACGCAACCAGGGTAAGGGGCATGCAAGCTTGCAACTTAACAAACTCACAGACACTGAAGTAATTGAGCTAAAAAAACTAAAGCCTGAGTTTCCTGAGGCTGATCTTAAAGAGGTGGCTTGTAGTTAACGATGTAATGCTACCTACGGTTTAAAAAAGCCTTACTTTAAAATGGAGCTAATCTTTAATAACTTGTTACTTTCTGAGCATTTTCTCTTTTCAAGCATTTTTTAGCGTTGTTGCGTACTAAACAGCCTGTCTTACACTATAATTTACACATGAAAACTCTTTTAACAACAAGCTGCGCATGAAGATACTACTTTCCAATGACGATGGTTATTTTGCACCGGGCTTGAACATTTTAGCTGAGCATATTGCTAAAATCGCCGACATCACAGTAGTTGCTCCCGAGCGAAATAGAAGTGGCGCGAGTAACTCACTAACATTAGATAGACCATTAAGCGTTAGGAAAGCCGCGAACGGCTTTTTTTATGTCAATGGCACACCGACAGATTGCGTCCATATAGCACTGACTGGGTTAATGGACAGCATGCCAGATATGGTAATTAGCGGTATTAACGACGGCGCTAACATGGGTGATGATACAATATATTCTGGTACGGTTGCTGCGGCTATGGAAGGTTATTTACTCGGCATTCCATCGATTGCAATTTCAATGTCACAACACAACTCCACTAACTTTGAGACTGCTGCAAGAGTAGCTGTTGAGCTCGTGCAACATTACCAAAAAATAGGTTTTAAATCAGCTACATTGCTAAATGTTAACGTACCAGACATTCCATATAGCGAACTGCAAGGTCGTGTAGTGACACGTTTGGGTAAGCGCCACAAAGCCGAACCTGTCATCAAACTTCAAAGCCCACGTAACGAAACAGTATACTGGGTAGGCGCAGCTGGCCAGCCTAATGACGGTGGAGAAGGTACAGATTTCCACGCTGTAGCGAATAACAAAGTGTCACTATCACCCATTCAAGTAGACTTAACTAATCACTCGCAGCTTACGCAAATCAAGAGTTGGCTTAGTCTTGAAAAAAATAGTCTTGGTACAGATAGCACTGAGAACAGCAGCCAAGGAAAAGATCAATAGTGGCTCTAGTAAGACCGTCAACCCAATCAGGTATAGGCATGACATCGTTGCGCACGCGTGATCGCATGCTAGCACGTTTACGTGAGCAGGGTATCAAAGATGAGGTAGTGCTTTCAGCTATTGGTGGTATTCCAAGACATATCTTTGTAGATGAGGCTCTGTCAATTCGTGCATACGAAGATGTCTCACTACCCATAGGCTTTGGTCAAACAATTTCACAGCCTTATATCGTAGCACGCATGTCAGAAATACTACGTAATGGTAAACCATTAGGTAAAGTGCTAGAAATTGGTACGGGATGCGGTTATCAAACTGCAGTATTGTCCAAGCTTGCTAAAGAGGTCTACTCTGTGGAGCGGATTCGCCCTTTAGTGATGAAAGCGCGTGGTCATCTACGTGAGCTCAAATGTGTGAACGTAAAGCTAGGTCACGCTGATGGCAATATAGGCATAGCAGAGTATGCCCCATTTGATAGCATTATCGTTACTGCCGCTGCTAGCCATATGCCGCAAGATTTATTGGATCAACTTGTGGTGGGTGGCCGTTTAGTCATTCCTGTGGGCACAGACGAGCAAGTTTTATATCTTGTAGAACGACACACTCAAAAAGATTTTCGACACACTAAACTAGAACCAGTTAAGTTTGTACCCCTACTAGGGGGCACATCATAAAGATGCGTTACACCTTAAGTTTAGTCATTTTTGCACTCCTCGCTGGCTGTAGTAGCACCCCTCCAGCGCCAGTCATTGACCGTTTTCCAACAACTAAGTCTAATGCAACAAATGGCATAGCCACTTCAAAAAAAACAAATAGACCGACTTACAAGGCTGGTGATTGGCGTCCTGATAGTTATATCGTAAAAAAAGGTGACACGCTTTTTAGTATCGGCCTTGAATATGGTTATTACTATAAAGATATTGCTCAAGCGAATAATATTAGTACGCCATACCATATTAATGTTGGGCAAACACTCAAATTTACTACGTTAAGAGATAAATCGACCTCATCTGGAGCAAAGTCACTACCAGCGATTAATAATGATGGGGTTGAAATCATACCGATTGATACAGATACTAGTTCTAATGTGCCTATAGCTACGAGCGCCGTACCTAAAGCCCCAACTATAGTTGCAATTACTGAACCTAAAGCTATACGTGAGCCTTATAGTGACGAAGCGCTCAAAAAACCTCTACCTGTAACTAAAGTAGTTGAAAAAAATACCGAGAAATCTGTAGTAGTAACCTCTACAACCAATGCAGTAGCTACTTCTACTTCTGATAATAAATCAGATGCCAAGCTAAATACAGAGGTAAAGCCAAGTTCAGACCTAAAACCTAGCGCTGACTTAAATGAGGACATTGACTGGGCATGGCCAACCCAAGGTAAGGTCGTTGCAAGCTTTAATGAGGCAAACAATAAAGGGCTCGATATTGCAGGCAACACAGGTCAAGCAATCACTGCCGCAGCAGCTGGTAAGGTGATTTATAGTGGCTCTGATTTACGTGGTTATGGAAAATTAGTCATCATTAAACATAATGCTAATTACTTATCAGTTTACGCTCATAATAGCTCGATACAAGTTAAAGAAGGCCAGCAAGTAAGCCGCGGCCAAAAAATTGCTGAAATGGGTAACACTGATAGCAACACGGTAAAGTTACATTTTGAGATTCGCCGCCAAGGCAAGTCGGTAGACCCTAGTAAGTATCTAACTTCTAACTAAGCATTTATTTAGCTAAAATTTATACTGATAAGCTTTAGATATTAAGGATACAAAATGGCCAAGCAAAAACCAAACGGGAAAATAGATCCGAATAAATATCTCAAAAATAAAGACATTGAACCTGAAAGCAAATTAAGCGTTTTAGCTGCAATGGGACGTATGGGTCTGATGCTACTTGGCATTACAGGCATTGCTGTAGAGTTTTTCAGTGATGATGGTGTGTTAAAAAAAATTCTGGCTAAATTATTTGAGTCCACTACCAGCATGATGATGATTCCTGTGATTATTTTTGTGTTGTGGCTACTTAATCGTTGGGTGAGCTCCGAAAGTAAATCTGAAACTAAGAAAAGCGGCGATATTCCAATGTATATAATGATGCTAATTGGTGCATATTATTTGTTCAGATTAATTACCACAAGCTCTTTCTAAAGCAATTATATAAGTAATAAAAAAGCAGCTTAAAGCGTCTTTTCTATTACTTAAGCCAATTAATTTACTTACAGATTAACTAAATAATAACTTAATTTATTATTTAGTTAGCTTTTGAGCTTCTTGTTCGTAATAAGCACGTATTTCTGTCATATCAAAATCACGCGCCCATTGAATAATAGCATCTAATGCTGGCGCGCCAATTTCACCAACTTGCGCATGAATACCTGCTTGCTCACGAATTACCAAAATACCTGGAATTTGATTCACTTCAAAATACTCACCAATTTCAGGATCTGTTTCGGTATTCACCATACCAAATACAATATCAGGCCATTTAACTGCAGCTGCTTCAAATGTAGGTGTAAACGCGATACATGGGTCGCACCATGGTGCCCAAAAATCAACAATAATAAAATTATTACTTTCGATTGTTTCTTTAAAATTTTCTTTGTTGAGTACAACAATCGCCATAATTAGATCCTATATTTAATTGATTAACTTGATGGTTTAAGAAATTTGTAAATAATTTGTAACTATCAAGTTAGATTTTAACAGACCTAATAAGTCTAGTTAAGCTTTGTCAGTTTAACTAGATATAAAAGTATAATTAATCCAGTATTTAAAGTTCAGCTAATTTATTTGTTAATCGACTGACCCCAGCTATTGGCAAAAAACAATTCATTCAGTGGGCGACGTGAGCGTGCAGCAGTTTCACGTGCCAATGCTTCGCCAGTGACTGTTGCAATATCTGCAGCATAACCAACGCAAATCATCGCCATAGGTGTAAACTGCACTGGAATACTAAATTTTTCGCGCGCTAAATCTGCACTAAAACCGCCCATTTGATGTGCCATCAAGCCCATACTCGAGGCTTGTAAGCATAAGTTTTCGGCAGCAGCACCTGTGTCATATTGTGCCCAACGATTAGGCTGCTGATTATGATTAAATAAACTATCAGCGCATACTAATAAAAGTACAGGGACACTTTTCACCCAAGATTGGTTACTTGGTACTAAGCAATCAAACGCTTGCTGCCAAGCTTGAGCATCTGCATTTTTATCCCAAACAACAAAGCGCCATGGTTGATCGCCGAAACATGATGGTGCCCAGCGGGCGGCTTCTAACAAGGCTAAAATTTGTTCTGTACTGATAGGTTTAACAGCATCGTAGGCACGACCACTCCAACGGTTAGCTATGGTTTCGTCGATACTGACTTGGGTTATCGCTGGGTTGTTCATGAAGGTTTACTCTAGACTAAGCATTTAAAAATGGATAGTCAGTGTAACCTTTTTCACTTCCACCATAAAAAGTATTTGAGTCTGCTTCATTTAGAGCAGCATCAGTTTTATAACGTTGTACTAAATCTGGATTAGCAATAAATGGTACGCCATAAGCAATTGCATCGGCATGCCCGCTAACAATTGCAGCATTTCCTCGGGCTTTGTCGTATCCTAAATTAGCTAGGTAAGCACCTTTGAATAGTTGACGTAGCATATCAAAATTAAATGAATCTGCGACTCCTCCACCATGAATACCGCCCTCAAGCACATGCAAGTATGCAAGGTTAAATTGATTTAGTGCATCGGTTACATAATTAAACAATGCCTGCGGATTGCTGTCTTGCATGTCATTAAATGGGTTAACTGGTGAAATACGGACACCAACTTTATCTGAGTCTGCAACCGCAATAACCGCCTTAGTGACCTCCATCAACAAGCGGGTACGGTTCTCGAAGCTGCCTCCATAATTATCTGTACGTTTATTTGTACCATCGCGTAAAAACTGATCTAACAAATAACCATTTGCAGCATGTATTTCTACACCATCAAAACCTGCGGCTAAGGAACATTTAGTAGCATGTACATAATCAGCAACGATACCTGTCAATTCACTACTATCTAAAGCCCGTGGCTGAACATAATCCACCAAACCTTGATAAGTAAATGCTTTGCCTTCTGGCTTTATGGCTGATGGTGCAACGGGTAACACGCCATTAGGTAATAAACTCGGATGTGAAATCCTGCCTACATGCCACAATTGTAAAACTATTTTTCCACCTTTAGCATGTACTGCATCTGTGACCTTTTTCCAACCTGCTACTTGTGCATCTGTATATATTCCGGGCAAAGCTGGATAGCCGTGCGCCATAGCTGATATTGGTGTAGCTTCTGTAATAATTAAACCAGCTGTCGCACGTTGCGCATAATATGTCGCGTTAATTAATTGTGGCACACCATCCTCACCTGATCTATTACGCGTCAGCGGCGCCATCACTATTCTATTGCTAAGAGCAATTGAACCTAAATTAATAGGACTAAATAAGTCTAATGCCATATGCTACCTCACACATTCCTAATGTTATTACTATAATTGTAAGATAAAACTATACGTAATCGTGTCTGAAAATAATTAGCTGGGGTTACTTAAGTAGGCTGTTTAATGTTCTCTATCAACGAGATTACCTTAATATCGCTACATTAGTCTTACTTGTCATCTAAAGCTTAAGAATTTAATTACAATTTGATATTCTATACCTATCATGGAGCTCCCATGAGTCTGCATCAAAAGCTAAAACTTTAAATAAAAAATTTAACTTTGGTCACATAGCGAAAAGAGAAGCTTCAAGTCAGCAAGCTTTTAAAAACTACTCAGAAAGATAATTTATTATTAACATTTGCCTTGCTGTTACATAATATCGACTAAATGATGGGTAGGCAGATCAAACAAAAGTATTTCTGATTGCACTACTGCCTTAAATGTAAGCGCTTCTGAACCATCTACCATCAACGCATCACCCGCAGACAAATGCTGTCCGCAAACCTCAACCTCACCACTTGCCAGCTGAATATAAAGGCTCCTATGCGCTGGCAGCATGTAATCCAGTGACTCACTATTACTAAGCAATGAAGAGAAAAGTGAAATATCCTGGTGAATTTTAAGCGAGCCCTCGCGCCCATCGTGCGAGACAATTAAGCACCAGCGATTTTGCTTTTGAGCTTGGGTAAAGTGCTGGTTTTTAAAGTAGGGCTTTAATAACTTACGTTCTGGAAGTATCCAAATTTGCAATAAATGAGCTTTATCGGTTTCCGAAGCATTCATTTCACTATGCATAATGCCACTACCTGTTGTCATGCATTGCACGTCACCAGCCTTAATAACGGAAGTATTACCTAGGCTGTCAGTATGCCGCAACTCACCATGCAACATATAGGTAATGATTTCCATGTTTTTATGCTGGTGCATGCCAAAACCCTGTCCCGCTTCAAAAACATCTTCATTTAACACACGCAGCACTGAGTAATGCATATGCGTAGGATCATAATAACCAGTAAAGGAAAATGAATGATAATGCTCCAAACTGTCATTGTGAACATATCCCCTGTCAGAAGATTTTCTTAATTTCGCGTTATTTTGACTCGGTTTCACAATATCTCTTTCATGAAAAATGATTTTTATTAACTTTAGGCATTACATATTTTTAATTTTTTCACTAAAGGAAAGCTAGACAAAGTTCATATAAATCTCACAAATAAGCCATTTGAGCGTATATCTAGCGTTTGTATAACCACTATAGGTTAGTTGTCTTTTGCCTAATAGTGGATTTTTTTGCACATAAAATTCAAAATATTTGATTAAAATATAGCTTTCCAACTATTAGATTCAACTACTATAATGACTATTATGCCAATTAAGATTTCTTTAGACGCTTTAGAAGTACTAGACGCAATTTCTAGTAAAGGCAGCTTTGCCGCTGCAGCTGAGTCATTATTTCGCGTGCCTTCAGCTATTACATATACAGTGCGTAAGTTAGAACAAGATTTAGGTGTCGCTTTATTTAATCGCAGTGGGCATAGAGCAGAGCTGACCGAAGCTGGCGCCGAACTCTTACGTGAGGGGCGCTATCTACTTAATGCTGCAAGCGAACTTGAGTCACACGTTAAGCTTGTTGCTAGTGGGGTAGAAACGGAACTCACTATCGCAATAAGTGAGCTATTTACGTTAGATGCGTTATATAGAGTCATAGAAGAGTTCTACTCGCAAAATTTTGGTACACGCCTAAAAGTAATCAGAGAAGTTTACGGCGGAAGTTGGGATGCCCTAGTATCCGGCCGTGCTGCAATTTCGGTTGGCGCTCCGGGAGAGGGTCCTCACGCAGGTAGTTACACTACTAAGGCTATCGGTATTTTGGAGTTTCATTATGCAGTCGCGGTTAACCACCCATTAGCGCAACTAGAAGAGCCATTACAAAACATAGATCTAAAACAATATAGAGCTGTTTCCGCCTCAGACTCTTCACGTAATCAAGAGCCTAAGACCTCGGGTATCATTACAGGCCAGGAGGTACTATCAGTACCTGACATGCAAGCGAAGTTACAGGCTCAGATTGCAGGTTTAGGTGCAGGATACTTGCCAAAGAGAATGGCTGAACGACATGTGGCTACTGGTGAGCTAATAATCAAAGTAGTTGCGGAACCTAAACCAAAAGTTACAAGCTACCTTGCTTGGCATAATAAAGGTGGCAAAGCCCAACAATGGCTGATTGAGAAGTTAAAACAACTAACTTTAGATGAGTTACTCATATAAGAGTTAACTGTAACTAGCTCTCTTATAGAGAGCTGCCTATTCACATACTTTATGTTAGCTTCTATCTAAATAGCAGGAAGTCGTTAAGACCTATATTGACATCGCGCTAGGTCAGTTAGCCACTATGCCAATATAAGACAAGTGCTAACGCTCGTACATAAACGAACATACGGCACCTTATGATAGAAGTGCAATTACTTAGCGAACTTCTGCAGTCTAAGTAACTATCTACCTAAGCTTTAATTAAACTTTATCTGTATCATCATGTTTTAAATTCATTTTTGAATGATGCACATGAAAAAGATTACAGATGCCATTATTGCTAAAACTAGCGAGATCATTTTAGGCAAAGAGCAGCAAATCAAACTTGCCCTTGCCTGTATTTTAGCTAGAGGGCATTTACTCATTGAGGATTTACCGGGCATGGGTAAAACCACCCTAGCACATACATTAGCACAGGTGCTAGGTTTAAAATTTCAGCGAGTACAATTCACTAGTGACCTACTGCCTGCCGATATACTAGGTGTTTCTGTATACGATAGAAACGATGCTAATTTCAAATTCCACCCTGGACCAATATTTACCAATGTTTTATTAGCTGATGAAATCAACCGCGCTACGCCAAAAACGCAAAGCGCATTACTAGAAGTGATGGAAGAGGCCCAGGTAACGATAGATGCAGTCACTTACACCCTACCCCAACCATTTTTTGTGATTGCGACGCAAAACCCTAGCTCACAAATCGGTACTTTTGCATTACCAGAATCTCAGTTAGACCGCTTTTTGATGCGCATCACGATTAGCTACCCTGATGCAGCCTCCGAACGTAAATTATTACAAAACAATGGTGGCCGCGAGCATTTGACTAAGCTAAGCCCTGTAATTGATGCCGAGCAATTAAAAATATTACAGAGTGCTTGTCATGATATTCACGTTTCAGATGCTCTGCTCGATTACTTGCAAGCCATTTTGAAATACTCACGACAATCTGCTCAATTTAACTCAGGGTTGTCACCTCGTGCTGGGTTGAGTTTAAAGCAAGGTGCACAAGCATGGGCAATGCTAAATGGTCGCGACCATATCATTCCAGAAGATATTCAAGCTATTTTACCTAGCGTAGTGGGTCATCGATTGGTAAGTAATAGCACACTAACAGGCAATGTAGAGAATATTGCCCTGTTACTTAAATCTGTCGCGGTTTAAGCGTTTAAGTATCTATTAAATATGGCGGAAGGCTTGAACCTAACGAGTGACTCTAGGCTTAAACCTGACTTCAGACTCAGCTCGCCAAAAACTTGGTTTCGTACTGCAATCGCCATAGACTCAACCACCACGTTAAGTCGCAGGTATATTTACATATTGCCTACTAGGTTTGGCTGGCTTTACGGCTTATTACTAATAAGCCTACTGACAGGCTCCATTAACTATTCCATCAGCTTAGGTTTTGCTATCACATTCCTATTAACTGGGTTAGGTTTAATTAGTATGCTACACACTTGGCGTAATTTAGTGAATTTAAAAGTTGAAGTCAAACGTGTAGAGCCTGTATTTGCAGGCGAGCAAACCACTTTCGAATTTGCCATAATTGAAAGTTGCAATCGCCCCCGTTATAGCATTTTTGCAACATTCAGTGACCAAGAAGCTGATATCCAAGATATTGCGGCGCTAGGTGAAAACACGTTTAGATTATCTTTACGAGGCCAAAGGCGCGGCTGGTTAAAGGTACCACGCATTACTTTTAGCACGGAGTTTCCTGTGTCACTTTTTCATGTTTGGGCATATGCAGATACTGCAGCCCAGTGTCTCATATATCCTAACCCAAGCTTACGTAGCCAAATATTGCCCAGCGTTGATAGCGATGGCGCTACTGGTCAATTATTAACTACACAAGGTGATGACGACTTTACAGGTCATCGCAGCTACCAGTTTGGCGACTCGCCAAAGCGTGTTGACTGGAAAGCATCTTCTCGCGAACAAGGCTTGCTGGTTAAACTGTTTCAAGGTGAAGCTAGCTCTACATTGTGGTTAGACTTTAATGCCACGATCGAGGGTAATCTAGAGCTACGTATCAGCCAACTCACACGCTGGGTGGTAGATGCAAATGCACAACACTTGAAATACGGCCTGCGTTTACCGCAACTCAGCATACACCCTAGTACCGGTAATGCACATTATCACCAATGTTTAACTGCACTAGCACTTATGTAATGGCAAACCACACTAGTGCACAAACTAAAATCAGCATATATGCCATAGTTTGGCTGCTGCTCTCGTTAAGCATTACCTTCATTCTATATGCATTTAATCTAGAAAGCTGGGTGCCTGCGTGTTTTGTAGTGTTTGCGATTTGGCGCTATTTAATTGAAATAAATAATTGGCCATACCCAAAACTTTGGCTACGCTTTCCGCTAACCATTGCTGGTGGACTAGCCGTATTACTTACTTACGGTTCGCTATTTGGACGCGACGCAAGTATTACTTTACTAGCAGTCATGATTTCCATGAAGCTACTTGAAACCAGAACAAAACGCGACTTTATTGTAATGGTCGTATTAAGTGACTTCCTCACAGTTAATATCCTGCTTTTTACACAGACTATTTGGGTTTTTGTCACTGTATTACTCGCATTAACAGGGCTAACCGCCAGTCTCATTAGTGTAAGTCTTCAAAGTAAACAATCTCTCATCAGTGGACAAATGTGGAAAATTCAAGCTAAGCTAGCAGGTAAGTTACTACTGCAAGCTACACCCATCATGTTGGTCTTATTTGTGCTTTTTCCACGTATTCCAGGCCCAATTTGGGGAATTCCACAAGATACCTACAGTGGCATGACTGGGCTCTCAGACAGCATGGAACTAGGTAATATCAGTCAACTTAGCCTATCTAGCAAAGTGGCTTTCCGTGTTGCGTTCAAGTCTGTGATTCCTGCAAATAATCAGCTTTACTGGCGCGGCCCTGTGCTATGGCACCAAGCAGGTCGACGCTGGAAAATGGCTAGTGACAGCACTCCACTGCCTATGGAAACCTTAGAAACTACAGGTGATGCCACTGATTACACCATCACGCTAGAGCCACACAATCGTAATTGGCTGTTAATGCTTGATCTACCTGAAACTGCATCGAGCAGACTACCAGCTGAAGCCCACATAAAGCACGATATGCAGGCGCTTTCCAAGGAGCCTATTCGCACACGCATCCGCTATCAAGGTCACTCATATTTGCATTACAAACTAGGCACTCTATTAAGTGAACATGAGCGTGCACTAGCCTTGCAACTAATAAAAGACGAAAACCCTAAAACGCACCAACTTGCGACCCAATGGGTCAATGAAAAAAAATCTCCCACGGCAATTGTACAAGCAGCACTCAAAATGTTTCGTGAGCAAGAGTTTGTTTATACACTTGCGCCGCCAAGGCTAGGCAGAGAGCCTGTTGATGACTTCTTATTCAATACCAGACGTGGCTTCTGTGAACATTATGCTAGCAGCTTTGTTTATTTGATGCGGGCTGCAGGTGTGCCTGCGCGCATCGTGACTGGTTACCAAGGTGGTGAAATTAACCCTAATGGTAATTATCTTATCGTTCGCCAATCTGACGCACATGCATGGGCAGAGGTCTGGCTACAAGGTAGAGGTTGGGTGCGTGTAGACCCAACTTCAGCAGTATCACCAGATCGTATAGAAATGGGCATTGGAGCTGCGTTATCAGACTCCGACTTGCTACCACTACTTTCACGCCAAGATTACCCGATACTAAAAAGTCTCTATATGAACTGGGATACAGTCAATAACGGCTGGAATCAATGGGTGCTAGGCTATGACCAAGACAAGCAGCTTGCACTACTCAGAAAACTAATTAATAAAGATATTGCATGGGAAGACATAGGCTTAATTTTAGTCGTATCGATGATCGCTTTAATGCTTTTTATCAGCTATTTATTGCTGATAAATCAAGGTATTGCACTAAGCCCAACAAACAAAATTTATCAACAGTTTTTGAAAAAATTAGCTAGAGCTGGTGTAATTAAATTAAAGTTTGAAGGTGCAACCAGCTTTGGTCACCGTGCGGCCAAAGCCTTACCTAATCAAGCCATTAAGATATTAGAAATATCAGCGCTATACTCTTCTATGCAATATGCTAAAAACCAAGCTAATAGCGACATAACAAATAAACAAATTCAAAACTTATTCAAAAAACTAGTAAGAAACCTAAAAATAAAATGACCATAGACTCAATCAATATAGACCAGCAAACCACCGACGAACACTATATGCAGCTTGCTTTAGATCTTGCGCGAGAAGCTGCTATCGAGGGTGAGGTACCTGTAGGCGCGATTGTTGTGAAAGATGGCACGGTGATTGGTCGGGGTGGCAACTCGCCGATAAACACACACGACCCAACAGCACATGCAGAGATTACCGCTTTGCGCGATGCCGCAAAAAATTTAGGAAATTACCGCCTAGTTGGCTGCTCACTTTACGTCACTTTAGAGCCTTGTGCTATGTGCACTGGTGCAATACAGCATGCGAGAATTGCTAGGTTAATCTATGGCGCAAGTGACGCTAAAACGGGTGCTTGTGGCAGCGTTATTAACTTAATGGCAGAGCCTAAATTGAATCACCACACCGAAGTAACTTGTGGCGTATTAGCACAAGAGTGTGGCGCAGCGCTGAGTGAGTTTTTTAAGCAACGGCGGCTAAAGAATAAGCAGTAAAAAACCCGCCTAAGCGGGTTTTTATATATAAAGCTAACTAAAACTTAGTCGTTACCACCAAAAGACATCAGAATACTCAGTAAGTTACTGAATATATTGTAAATACTGATGAAGAGTGACAGTGTCGCCATCACGTAGTTTGTTTCGCCACCGCGTACAATTTGATTCACTTCATACAAAATGAAGCCTGATGAAATTAAAATAAATATCGCTGAAATCGTCAGTGATAACGCTGGAATATGTAAAAATAGGTTAGCAATAATCGCTAAAAATATAACTACCACACCTACTACTAAGAACTTACCTAAAAAGCTAAAGTCTCTTTTGGTAGAGCTTGCAATACCAGCTAATGTTAAAAAGATAATACCCGTACCTGCGGCTGCTAACCCAACCATTTGACCGCCATTACGCAAATGCAGTGCATGTTGTAATAATGGGCCTAACATTACACCTAGTAAGAACGTGTAAGCCAGTAAGAATACGATACCTAAACCACTATTGCGGTTTGCGGTAATTGCAGTTTGCATACCTACAGTAACCGCCATAAATACGCCAAATGCGATAAACGGGTGAAGCGCAATAATACTAAAATCAATGCCCATACCAATAAACGCACCAATCACGGTTGGTATCATGGTTAAACCCAGCATTGCGTAAGTGTTACGTAATACTCTATTAGTAGCCAGTTGTGCTGATTCTGAGCGACCTAAAACAGGTGTATTGTCAAACATTATGAATTCCTTTAAGTAAAAAACTAAATCACTAAACTTATTAAGTGAGTACTATCTTAAGATAGCGTTTAAGCCAATAAGTTTCAAGTGATAAATTGTTACAAATTAATGATAATTAATCTTAACTAAATAAACAACTCGCCTTCGGACTTCCCAACTAATGCTACTTGATGCACCGCTTTTACAAAATCTGCATTTTCATGTAATTGATCTAAGCTGAGTGGATTTCTTTGCCCATGCATGCGCGCAAGTCTTGCAATACTTTGCGCAGAAACTGTCCATTTAAGATTAGCTAATAACTCGTCCGCCATGGCGGGCTGATTGCATAGTAAAACCATATCGCAGCCAGCATTTAAAGCAGCTAAAGCACGCGTAGTAACGTCGCCACCAACAGTTGCGGCTTCCATACTTAAATCATCGCTAAAAATCACGCCATTAAAACCTAAACGCTCTCTCAATACCTTTTGTAGCCATTTCGGTGAAAAACCGGCAGGTTGATTATCCACCTTAGAGTAAATCACATGCGCAGGCATAATTGCTTGAATACCATCATCAATCAACATTCTAAAAGGCTGCATGTCATTCTGTGCGATTTGGTCAAATTCACGGTCATCTACAGGCAGACTCACATGTGAGTCTGCAACGACAAAACCGTGACCTGGAAAGTGCTTACCTACAGCTGCCATACCGCCTTTTTTTAGGCCTTGCATCAGAGAGAAGGCTAGATCATTAATGGCTTGAGATTTAAGGTGAAACGCTCTATCGCCAATCACTAAACTATCACCATAGTCCATATCCAGCACGGGGGTAAAACTAAAATCAATGCCGTGCGCGCGCAACTCTGCCGCTAAAATCCAACCAGCTTCTACTGCTAACATTTTTGCTTTTTTCGGATTAGTATCCCAAATCTTGCCAAACTCACGCATAGGTGGAATTTTGGTAAAGCCGTCTCTAAAACGCTGTACCCGACCACCTTCATGATCTACTGCGATTAAAAGAGGTGGCTGGCGAACCGTATGAATGCTAGCTGTTAATGCATCTAATTGGGCGCTATTTTCATAATTACGTTTAAATAAAATCACACCACCCACTAATGGATGTTGCAAACGGCGTATATCTTCCGCTGTAAGCACTGTTCCAACCACATCCAACATAATAGGACCTAATGACATACTCCCCCTTTAAAATCTATGTTCAATAACATTTACGAATCAGTTCTTACGTCTAACTTATCACGTAAATAATCGCCGCCTAGGTTAATCGCTAAAATCAAACTCATCAAGCTTAATCCTACAATTAACACATAATGTGGCGCAACAAGCATATAGCGCACACCATCGCGGAGCATGGCACCCCAAGAAGCATTCGGCGTTTGTATGCCTAAACCCAGAAAAGATAAGCTAGCTTCAGCAATCATTACGCTGGCAAGACTGTAAGTCGCCTCAACTACCAATATTGAGGTGAGTAATGGAAGGATATGCCTGAATATCATACGCGGAACAGAAGCGCCTAGCGACTCTGCAGCCAAAACATGCTGACGATTTCGTAGCCCTAACGCTTGTCCACGTGTAAGTCTTGCATAGCTCACCCAGCCCGTGATGCTTAAAGCGGTCATTAAATTAACCAAACCTGGACCTAACACCGCCGCGAATGCAATCGCTAGTAAAATGCCAGGAAACGCTAAAAACACATCGGTTACTTGCATTAAAGCGCGGTCTATCTTACCGCCATAAAAACCTGCTAGTAAACCTACACACACACCGACCAACATAGTAATTGCAGTAACGACAATTGCAACGGTAAATGAGACCTCCACCCCACGTAAAAGCCGCGCCAGAATGCTACGACCTAAATCATCTGCTCCTAATAAGTAGGATAAGCTGGGCGAACTAAGAATAGCATTCAGATCAATTTGATTCGGGTTAAGTTGCAATAGTCGCCCAATAACAACGGCTATCAACCAAAATATCAAAATAGAAGATGCGAATTTTTTCATTTAATCATTCAACAATCTTTACGGGCTGACTCTAACTCTAGGATCGGCTAATCTATATAAGATATCCGTAACCAGATTCACTAGCACATAACTCAAAGCAACAATCAACACACAAGCTTGCGTTACAGGATAATCACGTTTTTCTATGCTCTCTACTAGCAGACGACCTATACCATCCCAGCTAAAAATCGTTTCTGTAATCACCGTGCCTGCGAGCAAGCTGCCCATCTGCAAACCAACGATGGTAATAATCGGTAATAACGCGGCACGCAAAGCATGGCGCAATATCACTATCTGCTCAGTTAAACCTTTAGCGCGTGCGGTGCGAATATAATCGTCATTTAGCACCTCAAGCAGGCTTGTACGCGTCATACGTGTGAGTATCGCGCTTAAACCAAAACCTAATGTTAACGCAGGCAGAATAATAGATGTACTAGACTCCATACCACTCACTGGCAACCAGCCCAGCCACACGGCAAATATCAGCATTAACACAGGCCCTAGCCAAAAAGCAGGCATAGCTGAAAGGCGCACGCTGACCAGCGTTACCACGATATCTTGCCAATGATTTGCCTTAAGCGCGGCGTAAATACCCATCGGCACACCTAGGCTAATACCCATTAATAACGCTAGGACGGCAAGCTTTACGGTAGCGGGATAACGCATTTTTATCGTTTCAATAATCGGTGTTTTAGTGTGAATGGAATTGCCAAAGTCACCATGTGACAACTTCATCAAATAACCACCAAACTGTTGAGTCAGTGGCTGATTTAACCCTAAGTCAGCACGTAAAGCGGCGCGGTCTGCCGTGCTGGCAGACTCACCCAGCATTACCTCCACTGGGTCGCCTGGCACCAAATGAATCAATAGGAAAGTCAGTAGTAATACACCGAAAATGACGGTAGCCAAGCTTGATAGTTTTTTAATTAAAAACACAAAACAGCCCTAGCTCATCATTCCAAAATCAGCACTGGCGTACCAACTTCCACCATATCAAACAACACAATCATTTCACTGTTGCGCATGCGCACACAGCCATGTGAACCTATCTTACCCATTTCCACGCTATCTGGCGTGCCATGAATATAAATATAACGCTGCATAGTATCGACACTACCTAAGCGGTTTTTGCCCACCTCTTTACCAGAAAGCCACAAAATACGCGTCAAAATCCAATCACGTTCAGGAAACTCTGCCATTAATGCTGGCGTGCAGATTTCTCCCGTTGGCCTGCGCCCCACAAACACTGTATTAGGCTCTACATCTGCACCGATTTTAGCGCGAATAATATGTTGCCCTAATGGCGTACACCCACTATTTTTCTCGCATCCAGCGCCATTGGCGGCGGTCGAGATGCTGTACTTAGCTTTTATACCACCAAAGCTATCAAAAAGTGTTAAGGATTGATGTGAGATTGAGATTTCAATGTGCATAGCTAATTGTATCCAAATCATCCCAGTTTCCATCAGCTTTTGCATCGTAATGGCTAATGCCTTTACGCATCGCAGCAAACTGCCCTTCGTACCATAGCGGCACATAAGGCAATTGCTGACGAATTCGAGTGGTTGCAGCTTGCCAATTTTCTTTAGCTAGCAACTTATCAAGTTCGGCATCTGCGTATCTACCGCGGTTAAAGCCATTAGGTGGCACACTAGCTGAACCAAAAGCTTTTGTGTAAATTTCCGGCGTTTTAATACCCACCCATGTGAGGCCGTATAGTTGAAAATTACCTTGTTTTATGTCTGCAAAGAACGTGCCCCAATCTAAACTGCGGATTTCAAGGTCTATGCCAGCCTTAGCCATTTGCGCTTGCATAATGGTGGCGAAGCGCACGCGCTGTGCATCTGTAGAGGTTTTATAGACTAATTTAAGAGGTAATTTTATACTCGCTTCTTGCAGCAGCTGCTTGGCTAGAACTGGGTTGTAATCATTGAATGGATAAGCCTGAGTGTTTTGATTCGTGTAATGTTCAGGTGGTAAAATCATATCTGCTACACGGCTATGTTGAGTCATGGCTTTAGCGATCATTTGTTGACGGTCTATAGCGTGCGAGAGCGCTTGCCTCACCTTAAGTTGTTGCAATATTGGATCTTTGAAATTTAAACCTAGATATGAAAAGTTAGCACCCATGCTAGTTTTAACAATCGCCTCTGGCTTGGTTTGCAAATACTTAATCAACTCTGATGGTAACTCACCTTGCAATAAATCTACCTCCCCGTGTAGTAGCTTGAGCACGCGTACTGTCGGATCTTTTACTTCTATCAAACTGATACGCTGACCATCTTTAACACGTTGCAAAGTGAGTTTATTCTGCCAAGTGACAAATTTCAGAGCGCCATTACCCATAGGCGCATGCGAAAAATCATAGCCTTGTGCAATCAATTTAGCTGGCAGAATGCCAATAATGAGCTTAGCAACAAAGTGTTTATCTGCTTGATAAAGCTGAAACTCAACCGTGTCATTATCAACTACCGTGATATTTTTGATATTGGCAAACTCGCTGGTATTGGGCGAGTCTTTCAAACTAACTAAAGAGTCATAGGTAGCTTTTACGTCGCTAGCGGTGAGTGGCATTTGGTTGTGGAATGGCATGCGACTTTTATTCAGGGTAAACCTAAACAATGTTGGGCTAATTTCCAGCCAGCTAGCCATACTAGCGACTGGCTTTGATTGCGCATCAAAATCAACCAAGCTTTGATACACCAGCCGATTAACACGCTCTGAAGCCGCATCCGTGGCGTAACGTGGGTCTAAATTAAGTGGCATTTGCCCAATGGCAAGGACAATTTCATGCGGAGGTAATGCAGATGTATATTGTTGAGTACAAGAGTCTGTACTCAACAATAGTAAAACTAAAGAAATTTTCGCTAAAACTTTTAATACCCTCATAGCATCGAAGTTTACTAGATTATGGGTATTTTAGATGCTTAAGCTAAATGAATATTTAAGCCAATAATGATTAAAATCCAAAAATAAAAGCCACGCTAGAGGGGAGCTAGCGTGGTTTCTACACTACAACACTTTTAAAGAAAATTTAAAGTTTAGAAGTTGTATACAGCACCTACACTCACCACATTCGCGCCAAAGTTATCTTTGCTACTCGTTACGTCTTTAACAGCTGCTGAGTAATGATCCCAGCCCAAACGAATACCTATATTTTTATTGACATTATATTCGCCACCTAGACCGTAGGTTACGGAGGTCCTAGTATCGTCATTCATAGGTGCAAGGCTTGATGACACCTTGGTTTTTATTGTGGCAACACCGAGCTTACCATAAAGATTAAACTCGTCATTTAATGGTAAAAAGCCAATTGCCGCAATACTTGCAGCATCACCTTTTACCGTACCACTTACTTTATCAGTGACTTTACCGATACCTGTATACTCGCCTTCTACACCCAAATATTTGTTGAACTTATAACCTAATACGACTCCGCCAACAGCTGAAGAATTTTTATCTTCACCATTTGGTGTGTTGACATTTGGCTTACCAATACCAATGTTTCCACCTGCATAAACCCCCAAGTCACCTGCAAAAGCTGAAGACGAAGCTATCGCTATAGTTAACAAGCTTCCTATTAAGACTCTTTTAGCTGTTTTCATTTCTAACCTTTATAAATTATTAAACTATCGACCAATAAAACTACGGATTTTAAAATTTTGTTAACTCACTTTTTTTCTGCTATCTTCAAGCCCTCCTCAACCTCTAACCTACGACCTGCATCAGCATCATCACGGCCAGGTCTCGCAGGTGCAGCCAAAGCTTTTTTGTAGTACTCCACAGCTTTTGCATATTCACCCTGCTTGCTTAAAAAGTCAGCATAGAAATAATTAGGGTCTATGCCCGATGGGTTAATTTGTAAGGCTTTTTCCAAATATGTTCGTGCTTTTTTCTTATCTCCAAAACCAATTGGCCAGCCTGGTACTTTGTAATAAAGCGAACCCAAACTTGTGTAGGCAGAACCTTGCAATGCATTCGGGCTGACTTTCTGTGACGCAAGTAATAAGTCACGCGCCTTTTCAGCAAACTTTAAAGCACCAATTCCACCTTTAGCTTTTGCATATCCACTATTTGAAATAGCTTCCCATATCATCGCTTCTGGTGCATTGTCATTTGCAATAGTTACCTGATGTGCCTTTTCAATTAGAAGTTTGAAAGCATCCTCCTGTGCATCTTTTGGTGTTTGGTAAGTCGCTTTTGCCCATTCATGTTGAATCTGGGCAACTTCAGCATCTAATTTATCATCTGCAAGTGCTGAGCTTGATAGTGCAATGAAGCTTAGTAATAACATCATGTTTTTCATCTGTTTTCTCCTTTATTTAAAAATACGTTATTTATTTTTTCTTTCTTTAGGTATGAGTTTTTGGCTTAATAAATTGACGGGCGACTCTGGTTGGTTTTTTTAAACCCATGCTGACAACACTTGGTAAAAAACCATTAAGCCATGCAAAAAAAGATTCTGGCTGACCTATGTAATGCTCTTGCTTATCTGCTTCTATGGCTTTAATAATCTCTGCGACTACTACTTTTGGTTCATCCATGGTAGCGTTCGTAGCAGCTAACATTTTTGAAGCAACCTCGTCATTCATTGGAGTTTTAATAGCACGCGGAGCAATGTAGGTCACGGTAATCTCGGTATCTAGCAACTCGCGCCTGAGTGCTTGAGAAAAACCATGTATGGCAAATTTACTTGCGCTATACGCTGCATAATGCGGAAAACCAATCGAGCCGAAAATTGAGCCCATGTTGACAATTTGACCACCATTCTGCGCTAGCAATTTTGGCAGCAAAGCACGTGTAAGTTGAAGCGGTACAACTGCATTGATATGCATCATTTGTGCGATACGAATGGCGTCTTGTTCTTGAAATAAGGTAAAATCAAGAATACCAGCGCTATTGATTAAAATATCTACACCTCCTAGCAAATTAACGGCCTCATCCACAACCATTTGCGCTGGATTAGGTAAAATTTCACTCGGATTAAAATCAGTCACAATTGGAAAAGCTATGCCACCTAGTTGTTTGATTTTATTACATAAGATATTAATTCTTGATTGCTCTCTATCAACTAAAGCTAATCTAGCCCCTCGTTTTGATAGCGCAAATGCTAAAGGCTGACCAATACCACCGGCGGCACCTGTTAAAATGATTTTTTTACCATTCAAATTCATACCGTAACCTGCTGTAAAGTTGCATGGGTACTATCTACTGGTATAAATCGACTACCTAAGTCACGGAAAATGTTTCCATATAATTTATAAAAGTTTTTAGCGCTATGAATCAATAATTCCCGGTCTCTTCTATCTTCAATCTTATTCACTAGCGCTTTATAAAAATCAGTGTGTCCGATATCTAGCGCACCATGTGAGCTTAAGTAGCTAAACGCCGCATTAGGCAAGCCTAAGCTGCTTTGTAATGAAGCCCCAGCTTGTGTAGCAAGTGCTACACTCGTGCCTTCTAGCACCAACACCATTCCAAAGAAACCTATAGGATTCACACGGTTAATCATGTCGTAGGCATAAGCCACCATAAGTTCAGTAGCAAAACCAGCTTGACCATCCCGTACGGCTTCGGAATCACTACCACAGGCTTTAATGTCATTGAGTATCCATTCTTGATGGCCTAACTCCTCCTCAATATACTCAGCAACGGCCTCACGCAACCATTCATATTGCCCTGCTAATTTAGCTCCACATAACATTAAAAGCGGCACAGTGTGTTTTACATGATGATAAGCCTCTGTTAAAAAAGCGACGTAAGCGGGCAAGCTAACTTGTCCCCTAACGCCCGCTTGTATCAATGGCAAACTAAATAACTCCTCGCGTTCTGGTTGAGTTTCTTTAAGTAATGTTTCATAAAACGGCATAACTTTTTTCCTTATACATTTCGTCTACTCTGTCTTTATACTGTTGCCATATAGAGGCTCTACGTAAACGGCCATTTGCGGTAAGCTGATTGTTTTGTGGGGTAAATGACGTATCTGCCGGTATCCATAAGCTAACACGTGCATAATCTGGTAATGATTGATTGGTTTTTGCGATGGCGATATCAATGTCAGCTGACGTAGCATTTTTTGCAGGAACGATAATCGCTATATTCCATGCTTTTGCCTCGCCAAACACAGCTGCTTGTGCAATAGATGACGAGACAGTCAACTCGCGTTCCACCCATTCTGGCGCAACATTACGACCAAATGAGGTAATAAATTGGTTCTTTTTGCGGGCAGTGATGTATAAGTAGCCATCTTCATCCAAATGCCCAATATCTCCGGTTGCAAAATATTGAATACTCTCCTTATCAGCCGGATCGCCAACGTAGCCAAGCAAACAAGCACCTTGCACTAAGATCTCGCCGCATTCATTAAACTTAATTGAGGCATGCGGCAAGGGCTTTCCTACGCTACCTACTTTCCTACTCTCAGGTGTATTAAGCGCAACTACTGAAGCACATTCAGATAATCCATAACCCTCATATACAGGAAAGTTCATCATTTCAGCGCGATTAAGTAGCTGAGGTGAAACCGAAGCACCACCAACAGCTACGAATCTTAAATGAGCTGGCTTGGTGTACCCTGCTTCAATGGCACTCACAAGTGCATTAAGTAACTCAGGAGTAAGTACCGTGGTAGTGGCCCTAGAAAGTCCTAATGCCTCCATCAGAGTGGTAATATTTAAACCCGTTGTTCCAGATAATCCAACTTGCGCAGATGGCATCAATACTGTGGTTGCCCCAGCTAAAAGCGGCACATATAAGCCTGCAATATTTTCTAATAAAGTAGAAAGTGGCAATATACTTAGATGACGATCTGCAGGTTTCGCTTTAGTAGCTTCAAGCAAGGAAAGCGCAACTCGGTTCAGCGCCAAGAGGTCTAAGCAGACACCCTTAGGCTTACCCGTTGTTCCTGATGTGTAGGTAATTTTAGCGGTGCCTTTTGGCAGCTCATGGAGGGTTTTGGTTTCTAAAGTAAATTCAGTGACAATTTTATCTTCTATTAGATATTGTTTTTCTTGCTTTATTTTTTTGCCACACTCATCAAGAACTTGCTTTAATAAGATAGGCTGATCGCTTAACACTACGTTAATACCAGCATCTTCAATTGCGTGAATTGTTTGTTCTGAGGAAAAGAAATACGGTAAAGGCACTACCGGTAAGTTCAACTCCATAGCAGCTAAGTCAGCAATTGCCCAAGCTGGGGAGTTATCCATAGCTAAACCTAAAACTTTGGCTGAGGCGTTATTAAGTCGATAAGTGAGCAACTCAATTAAAATTGCTAACTCACTATACGTTAAGGCCTCTGCGGCTCTACCCTGTAAAGCTACTTTATTAGGTGAATGGACTGAAAAATGCAAAATTGCATTAAGAACAGATTTATATTGAGAGCTCAAGACTTTAAATCCTACTGAGTAATTGGCTGCATGCGTTGAATCGCCACTACTTGCGGACGTTCATTATAGTAAGTACCCCAAGCTGCACGCTCGTGTTCTGGAATACGTTTAATACTAGCTTCACCTAAAAACTGTAAAGACATATTGAGCTTAGTTAAGGAGTTACGTAATACTGAAGTTCCTGTAAAAACAGCCCATTCTGCTTGCGTACTATGTAAATACAGGCTAATGCTAGCAAGCAAACTACGTACATTAACTGGATCAGCAACAGCTAGATTTCCAACCTCTAAAATAGCCTCACGTGTAGTTGCTATTTGATTATGCTGTGATAACACTACCTCTATTGGCGTGTCGAAATAAGTTTCTAAAAACAAGCTCTCTTGATTGGCATGACGTAACCCACACACTGCAAGCAACTTATCGTTAGTATCACGAACGCTTAATAATTTAGGCATAAAGTGATTAACCTCTGCATTATGCGCACGCTGGTACGTATCACGAATAAAACTTTCTAGCTCGCTCCTATCTCTTGCACATGGTCCTGAGATAGCCGTGATAACAGACTGCGCGCCATGCAGATGAATAGCTGCGCTTTGTTGTTGCGTAGAATTTGCTTCTATTACTAATTGTTGAATATCAGCAGTAGCCAATTGTTTCGCAAATTGCATAAAACACTCCTATATGAATGTTTTTATATACGCAAGCGTTGTGCCAAGTCAGCTCTTCATTATGGATTTTAAATTTAAATCAATAATAATCATAATGTTATAGCTATTATTGGCTTTAATTTAGATAGCTGCGGAAGATTTTATAAACTACACTTTTTGCAGACTTATGGTCTATTACTTAATATTCTCTGCAATTTTTGTAAGATTAGTATTTATTTTTTAGATTACGGAGGGGTACTGATAGACTTATCGGAACAATTAAGTTCTGGTGCTGTATAGAAAACATTATGATCTGCATTAATCCAAACTAGTGGTTTAACCCTATTATCTAATTTACAAGCGTCAATATAACCTATTGCTCCTGGCGTATCTGCTACAAATCTAAGCATCGCCTCCTGCGAGCTCACGACATGCGGTGGTGATATACCATGGAAATACAGCCCATTCCAATAATCAGTTTGAGTTTCTGGCGCACTTTTTAAGATTGACAGTGAAAACTGTAACCTAAGTGGATTTGTAGCAGAGTAATTCAAGGTTTGAACACGTTTTCCATCAGCCCAATACAACTTCTTTCTCCAAAACATTAGAGAAAGCTCGTTAGCATCTATCTGATGAATATTGTGATTACGTGGCACAATCACAACAAGCACTTCTGCACTAGCCTCTTGCAGAAAACCACATAGCAACGCACCTACAGACATCATTAACAATTTAAATTTACACATTTTAGACTGGTGCACTAAAACAAAATCGAAAATGAAGCAAGTAAACCCTTAGGCGATTCAGTGCTCTCCTTATCACCGCCTACATACTCAATTTTAAGTATTTTGCTGGGGGACATACGCCATGCTGAACCTATTAACCAACGTGCAGTAGAGCTTTCTTCTGGTCTTATATAGTTCTCTATGCGCGCGACTGCAAACCACTGATTGCCGAGCGGGGCAACACCCTGCAAATAAGCACCACTGCCGCCATTACTGTAATTATTGTAATAGCGCTGAAAAACCTCACCACTAAACTCCCAGCCTTGACGCTGTACCAAAAAGTCCAACCCCACCATATGAAACTCAGGACTATTTGGAATGTTTTCACGAAACTCCAATAGAGAAAGCCCCCAATTTACATTACCAGAGAGTGTAAACCGCGCACCTTTAGTATCTTCAAATGGAATTTCCTCATGATTCACAATCTGATCTTTTAACGTTTCAAGATAAAAACTATATTCAAAAGCATTATTTGCTAAAGGGCTGGCACCATAAAACATCAAGCCATTGATTGCTGTAGGAAATAGGCGACTTGTCACCAAAGGACGAGTCGTTGTCCAAACGAGTGGCTCGGCATGCACTAAATTCCAGCGACCTGCTGGAGTTAAAAATCGGCCTACGCGTGCATTCAATTTTTCAGATAAATTGTAGTCTAAGTAAAGTCGCTCTATATTTAAATAGCTGTCTTTACCAATTGAAGTGTCATCTTTATTAAAACTAATTGGCCTATCGATATCGAGTTCGGTTAAAAAGTGAAAGCGACTATTATTTTCCCAGCTAAGTAAGATGCCTATTTCATTAATAGCTCCTTCCACCTTTCCACTAGGATGCACATTCATTTCAGCATTAGAATAACCACCTAAACTAACATTTTCCCATGGCGATACCTCGTCTGCATCCGCAGCAAAAGCTGTTTGCATAAACATAGCCATCGTCACGCATAAAAGAAATAGTAGCGGTTCTATAAAAACAGCTCTAAGCATTACCACTCTATGCATAATTTCTCCACCTATAAAAACTACTACGTAGATACACCAGCAAAGGTATATCATTTCAATTCGCTATAAACATCATTCGGTATAAATTACTTTACTCATCTCATTACAACCTATTATGTTTTCATTCTCGCACTAAGTCTAATGTTTAGAAAAGCCCTGCCCATACGTTCTATACTACTTAGTGCATTTTTACTAGTAGGCCTACTGCCAACTATGCTGGTAACTGGCATGGCTTTTTTTGAGGCTCGCAGCGCATTAAAGGCCGAAATTAAACATGATACCCAAACCCGAGCTAACGCAACTGTAGATGAAATTGACCGCATTATGTTCGAACGTTTGCATAATACTGCGTCTTGGAGTCAGTTGGAAATTATGCAGGATGTTCGAATTGACGACCTTGATAAACGTCTATCAAAGTTTTTAAGTGACTTAAAGTACAGTTACCACGATATTTACAATGAGCTTTATGTTGTAGACAATAAAGGCATTGTAATCGCATCGAGCAATGCTGAATCAATTGGTAAGCATCACGCACAATTTGACGATTGGTTAAGTACAAAAATTCAAAATAATAATATACATATTGCGCCAATTATGCAGGAGCAGCTTAACATCTCAACTGATATTAAAGATGCTTTTGACGGTAATAAACTTGGTACCTTAGTCACTGTTTTTAACTGGAATCAAATCACCAACATTTTAGAAGGCGCTGTTTCAGGAAGAAGCGGTGCAGCACTCTTAGACGGTAGTTACAAAGTATTATCCATGACCTCACATTGGTCAGACGTTCAAACTAAAGAAAAACTATCTACCTCTTCTAAGTCCAAAGGCTACCAAGGTTATAGCGGCTTTAAATGGCACGTAGTTATCGCAGAATATCGTTTAGACGCATTAGCGCCTATCCAACAGATGGCTTATATTTTTATTGGTTTACTGGTTGCTACCATCATTCTAGCCAGCTTAATTGCATTTCCTATCGCTACCGCATTGACTCAACCACTAGTTAAACTCACAGCTTTTGCTAATAACTTTATTCGTGAGCCGAGCAATGCCTTGCCTCCAAGTACTAATAACCTAGTTGAACCGGTAGAAATTACAGCTCTTTCAAGTGCTTTCAGTAAAATGATCAACGACCTTGAGCGTTCCAAAGAAAATCTGACACGAGCTGCGAAACTAGCAGTAGTCGGCGAAATGGCAGCAGCCATGAGTCACGAAGTACGTACACCTTTGGGCATTTTACGCTCATCCGCACAAGTCTTATTACGTGAGCCCAACATTAGCGAAGAGGGCCGCGAGGTTTGTGGATTTATCATTAGCGAAACCGAGCGTTTAAATAAACTAGTATCAGCTTTGATTGACTCGGCTAAGCCGAGATTACCGGATTTTAAACATACAGACCTCACCGAGTTAGCGCAGCAGTGTGTTGCGATGTTGCGCATGCAGGCTGAAAGTAAAAAAATAGAATTGATCTGCGATGCCAATGAGAAAAATATTGCCCTATGTGATGCAGAGCAAATCACTCAGGCTCTATTAAACTTATTACTCAACGCAATTCAGGTACTGCAAGATAATGGCAAAATAATATTGAAAATAACACACTCGATTGGTCGAGTATTAATTATTGTTTCAGATAATGGCCCAGGTATTCCCATTGAGCATCGCAACCAAGTATTTGAACCATTCTTTAGCAAACGTAGGGGTGGCATCGGCTTGGGATTGGCAATTGTAAAACAAATTGTGATGGCTAATCATGGCAATATTAGCGTACATCAAGGTAGCTTAGGTGGCGCCGAATTTCGCATAGAACTACCTGTCGACATAGCTGTGTGAAGATAAAATACTTTATGGAGTGTATCAAATAATGAATCAGCAAAAACGTATACTCGCGGTTGACGATGAGCCTCATATGCGACGCCTTCTTGAAATTAGCTTACGCCAAGCAGGTTATCAGCCAGTAGTTGCAGAAAATGGTAGAGAAGCACTCACAATATTGCGAAATGATAATATCGACCTAATCGTGAGCGACTTACATATGCCTGTGATGGATGGCTTAAAACTACTAGAAACCTTGCGTGCTGAAAATATCGAAACTCCAGTAATTATAGTCACGGCTCAAGGTGAAGTCTCTTCAGCAGTACAAGCCATGAAGTTAGGTGCATCAGACTACATTTTACGTCCGTTTGATCTAGAAACTCTTGAGATTGCCATTAGTCGAGCGCTCTCAGTCACTCGACTAAAAGTCGAAAATCAGTTTCTGCGTAATGAAGCTGGGAAAATTGGTAAAAGTTTAATTGGTGAGAGCCCTGCTATTCGTATAGTGCATCAGGCAATTTTCCAAGTAGCCGCAGAAAAGGCTACTGTGCTGATTGCAGGTGAAACAGGCACGGGTAAAGAGCTTGTAGCACGTGCTATTCATCAACAATCTCCAAGAAAGAATGCACTCTTTGTTGCGGTCAATTGTGCGGCAATTCCATCTGAAATGCTAGAATCTGAACTATTTGGCCATGAACGCGGCGCATTTACTGGCGCAGTTAAAGAACGTATAGGCAAGTTTGAGCTGGCTGATGGTGGCACATTATTTCTAGATGAAGTGACTGAAATGCCAATTGCTTTGCAAGCTAAGTTACTTCGGGCTCTACAAGAAGGCACGATCGAGCGCTTGGGAAGTAACCGACAGTTGAATGTAGACATCCGAGTAGTTGCTGCAACCAATCGTGACCCGATACAGGCTATCAAAGAAGGTAAGTTACGTGAGGATTTATATTATCGCCTGAATGTATTTCGGATTGACTTACCACCTTTACGTGATCGATTAAGTGACATTAAAGTACTTGCGGCACATTTTCTAAAGAAACGTAATGTTAGAGTCGATGAGAATGCGGTTAGTCTATTAGAAAACTATGCTTGGCCTGGGAATATTCGTGAACTTGAAAATGTGCTAGAACGTGCCGCTATCATTTGTGGAACCCAGCTGATCAGGGCAGAAAATTTACCTGCAGACATAGCTAAGAGAGCTACTCCCACAGATCAACTATTAACAAATACGGACGACTTATCAAACACAAGGCTATCACTCTCATTACCTGATGCGGTGCAGTCTATAGAGATACAGGTAATATTAGAGGCACTGACGCAAGCTAATGGCAACAAAAGTCGAGCAGCCAAGTTGCTGGAAATTAGTGAACGTTCACTCTGGTATAAGTTAAACCGTTATCACTTAACAGATTAATAATACTGCATTTAATTAGTTTCTATTAATACGTAGAGTGCGAGTTAACCAGCGGTTATATATACATTAAGTACATATCATAGCAATTCTTATACAACATCAAGTCAAATTACTAGTATTTTTGAAATACTAAAAAATTAAAACTATTTAAAAATCTCCTGAACCTTAACGGTGATAGTTGTATCTACTTGTAACTGGTTTAGTTAAGTATAAACTCAAGAATCTTCTACGTTATCAAGTAATTAATTCTAGCTAAGAACATCCAACAGCGCTAGAATATCGAGTTTTTTAGAAACTAGACTAAATCACCGTATAGTTGACATAAATCAATTGAATTTATGGAAGTCTGCAACAAAATGTCACGTGTTAAACTCGCAAAGAATTATCAATAAGTGCTATAGGGGAAACAAATGCAAGACCTTAAAACTCAAGCAATTACGTATGAAGATGGCGTCATACGGCAATTTTCAATCATGGCCGTAGTTTGGGGTGTGGTGGGGATGTTGGTGGGCGTGATTATCGCTTCACAACTTGTCTGGCCAGAACTCAATCTAGGCTTACCTTGGACTAGCTTTGGGCGTTTACGTCCACTTCATACCAATGCGGTAATTTTCGCTTTTGGCGGTTGTACATTGATGGCTACCTCACTCTTTGTAGTGCAGCGTACATGTCAAACTAAGCTATTTATGCCTAAGTTGGCGAGTTTTGTTTTCTGGGGTTGGCAATTAGTCATTGTATCTGCGGCTATTTCACTACCCTTAGGATACACGCAAGGTAAAGAGTACGCTGAGTTAGAGTGGCCAATCGATGTTTTAATTGCCATTGTTTGGGTATCCTACGCAATTGTATTTTTTGGCACAATTAGTCAACGTAAAGTAAAGCATATTTACGTAGCTAACTGGTTCTTTGGTGCGTTTATCTTAACTGTTGCCTTGCTACATATAGTCAATAGTGCGGCAATTCCTGCTGGTTTCATGAAGTCTTACTCAGCATATGCTGGGGTACAAGATGCGATGGTGCAGTGGTGGTATGGCCACAATGCGGTCGGCTTTTTCCTGACAGCAGGTTTCTTAGGCATCATGTATTACTTTGTGCCTAAGCAGGCTGAGCGTCCTGTTTACTCATATAGTTTGTCTATCGTGCATTTTTGGGCTTTGATTTTCACTTACATGTGGGCAGGTCCTCACCACTTACATTACACAGCGCTACCTGACTGGACTCAGTCTCTTGGTATGGCATTCTCTTTGATCCTACTAGCACCAAGCTGGGGCGGCATGATTAACGGTATGATGACAATGTCTGGCGCATGGCACAAACTGCGTACAGATCCTATCCTACGTTTCCTAATTGTTTCATTATCGTTCTATGGCATGAGTACCTTTGAAGGACCAATGATGGCGATTAAAACCGTTAATTCGCTCTCACATTACACAGACTGGACTGTTGGTCATGTTCACTCAGGTGCTTTAGGCTGGGTTGGCTTGGTATCAATGGGCGCGCTTTATTACATGATTCCACGCTTATATGGTCAAAAACAGATGTTCAGTATAAAAGCAATTGAGCTTCACTTTTGGTTAGCCACTATCGGAATCGTGCTCTACATCTCATCGCTATGGATTTCAGGTGTAATGGAGGGCTTAATGTGGCGTGCGATTAACGCTGATGGCACATTAACATATACATTTGTGGAGAGCGTGAAAGCAAAACATCCGTACTACATAATTCGTGCTTTAGGTGGTTTACTCTACCTTAGCGGTATGACGATTATGTTGTGGAATGTCATTAAAACGGCAACTAGCGGTAAAGCAGCTGTAGTCAACATTCCAGCTGCTACTGCTCACGCTTAAGGAAAAATTATGTCTGATTTAAATAAAAACAGTGAAACAAAAAGTGGCTTTAGCCACGAAAAAATTGAGACCAATAACTTCCTAATGATAGTGCTGATTTTACTCACAGTTGCATTTGGTGGTTTAGTGGAAATAGTTCCGCTATTCTTCCAAAAATCAACAACTGAACCTATCACCGGTCTAAAACCATACACTGCACTGCAACTGGCTGGTCGTGACATATATACACGTGAAGGTTGTTATAACTGCCACTCACAAATGATTCGTCCTTTCCGTGCCGAAACTCTGCGTTATGGTCATTACTCAGTAGCTGGTGAGTCAGTGTATGACCACCCTTTCCAATGGGGTAGTAAACGTACAGGACCAGACTTAGCACGTGTTGGTGGTAAGTATAGTGATGATTGGCAACGCATTCATTTAAACAACCCACGTGACCTTGTACCTGAATCTATTATGCCAGCGTACCCATGGTTAGAAAAAACGCTTGTTGATGCGGATGCAATGCCAGCACATATGCGAGCACTTCGCAAGGTAGGTGTACCTTACACTGATGCTGAAATTGCTAGTGCAGTAGACGATATCAAAGGTAAGACTGAACAAGACGCCTTGGTTGCATTCCTACAAGTTTTAGGTATTCACTTGAAGTAAGCTAAATACTTTGAAGTAATCTCAATATAAGGAAAAACCTAAAATGGATATAAATACACTTCGCATCGCTGTGACAGTCATTAGTTTTATTGTGTTTGTTGGCATCCTAGTCTGGGTTTGGCGAAATAGAAATACTTCAGATTTTAAAGAGGCTGCTAACCTGCCTTTTAAAGAAGATTAAAGTTAAGAAATCTTCATATACTGAAGAATAAAGGAAAATTAAATGAGTGATTTTACTAGTGGCTTTTGGCCGATTTTTATTACAGTAATCGCATTAGGTGGCATAGCCTTTTGCGTCTTCATGTTAGTAATAGCAAGTAGAGTTAAGGTAGTGACTTCTGGCCCTGACAACACCAGTGACCATATCTGGGATGAAGATCTTCGTGAAATGAACAACCCATTACCACGCTGGTGGGTTGGGATGTTTATTCTTACGGTAGTCTTTGCATTGTTCTATCTTGCAGCCTATCCTGGTTTAGGTAGTTTTGCGGGTAAACTGGGCTGGACTGCAACTAAACAATACGAGCAAGAAGTAGCCACAGCAAATAAAGCGCTAGAACCAATGTACGCTAAGTTTGCCGTTATGAAGATTGAGGATCTAGCAAAGAACCCTGAAGCTAGAGCTATTGGCGAACGTATATTTATGAACAATTGCGCTCAGTGTCATGGCTCAGATGCTAAAGGTAGTCGTGGCTTTCCTAACTTGACAGACAACGACTGGTTGCACGGTGGTAGTCCAGCTAAAATTGAAGAAACTATCACTGGTGGTCGTATCGGTATGATGCCGCCAATGGCAGCAGCCGTAGGGACACCAGAAGATGTTAAAAATGTTGCTAATTATGTACTCAGTTTATCCGGCAGCATTTATGACTCAGGTCGCGCTGGGTTGGGTAAGGAAAAGTTTGCCGCTTGTGCTGCATGTCACGGCCCTGAAGGTAAGGGTAATACAGACATTGGATCAGCCAACCTTACTGACAATATTTGGTTACATGGGGCAGGTGAGTCAGCCATTATTAAACGTATCAATGAAGGCAAGGTCAACCAAATGCCAGCTTGGAAAGAAAAGTTCACACCAGCTCAGATTCATGTGTTGGCCGCTTATGTATGGGGATTCTCAAACAATAAATAAGCTTAGTAGTACCTAAGTATAGTAATAAACGACATTAGAGTAACTACTTTAATGTCGTGTAATAAAGAGTAATTTAAGCGAGTTTTGGAAAGTTGGATGCATGACCAAAGCACCAAGCAGCAAAAAACTAGAAGCTACAACTCCCTTAAATGAGGTATTCATTCCTCTGTACGAGTCTACGGAAAAAATCTACCCTCGCAGCGTTTCAGGTTTCTTCACTCAATGGCGCTGGGTTATGATCTGGCTAACCCAGCTCTTTTTTTACGGCATACCCTGGTTAGAATGGGGTCATCGCCAAGCACTATTGTTTGATCTTGAAGCTAAACGATTTTATATTTTTAAATTAGTCTTGTATCCGCAAGATTTGATTTACCTCACTGCCATTCTAATTATTTCAGCATTATCTTTATTCTTATTTACGGCTATAGCTGGTCGCTTATGGTGTGGTTACACTTGCCCTCAAACCGTCTATACCGAGATTTTTCTTTGGATAGAAAGGAAAATTGAAGGTGATCGTGCAACACGCATGAAGCTTGACGCTACAGGTATATCTTCGAGAAAGTTCAACAGAAAAATTGTTAAGCATTTTTCTTGGATTACGTTTGCATTGTGGACTGGATTTACCTTTGTGGGTTACTTCACACCAATCCGTGAGCTTGCACACGCAATCATCAATATGAATTTAGGACCATGGGAAACGTTTTGGGTTTGCTTTTACGGCCTTGCCACTTACGGCAATGCTGGATTCATGCGCGAGCAAGTCTGTAAGTATATGTGTCCCTATGCCCGTTTTCAAAGCTCAATGTTTGATGACGATACGCTGATTGTTACCTATAATGAAGCACGTGGTGAGCCACGCGGTGGACGCTCACGTAAGTCTAAGGATACAAAGGCAATGGGTTCTTGTATAGACTGTAGCCTTTGTGTTCAAGTGTGCCCGACTGGTATTGATATACGTAATGGCTTGCAGTACGAATGTATTGGTTGTGGTGCCTGTGCAGATATGTGTGACACTGTCATGGACAAAATGGGCTATGAACGCGGCTTAGTGAAATACTCTACGCAAAATGCTCTGACAAACAATTGGTCACACCAACAAATGTTTAAGCGTATAGTACGTCCTCGTGTACTCATTTACTCTGCAGTGCTACTACTGCTCATTACTGGCTTATTAGCAAGCTTATGGTTTAGAATTCCTTTCAAAGTCGACATTATGCGTGACAGCGCTGTAATGGGACGTTTAACTAACGACGGTATGCTAGAAAATGTCTACCGTATGCAAATTATGAACGGTACAGAAGATGCTCAGCATTATCGTATTAGTGTAACAGGCTTAAAAGGGCTTGAAATAGACGCAAAAGATACTAAAGATGAAACTCTCGGCGCGATGTCTGAGTCTATTAAATATACCAAGCAGATCAATGAGAATAACCATATATTTATGGTTAAACCTACAGAGTCACGTTGGGTGGTTGTTGCTTTAAAAGTGCCTGATGGCGCCGCCGAGTCTGGCTCACATAAAATTCAATTTGCTATTGAAGCCATTGAAAGCAAAGAGATTGTCATTGAAAAGTCTGTCTTTTTAGTGCATAGGTAAGAATCTAGATTACGTGCAAAGTTAAAACTTAGTAAATAAATTAAATATATAGGGATATCTGATGGAAAAGCAAGACACAAAACCTTGGTGGCGTTTTGGCTATGTTTGGCTAATTATTGCAGGGCCTTTACTGGTAGTTATCGCATCTTTCATTACTTTGTATTTGGCAATTAGCCGACCTGATGCCGTAATTGACGATTACTATCGTAAAGGTATGGAAATCAACAAAACACTCAGCGCAGAACGCGATGGCATGGCACCCGCCATTCAAGCACGCAACCATGCAGCTACAGGTATTAAGCCTATTGAGAATCAATAACCATATCTAACAATGAGCACTCATGCAGATATAGCTATCGTAGACACTGCTCCAACTGACTTATACCCAGCTAAATCATTAGCAAATTCGAGGCCACATACGAGAGTAATTGGTCTTAGCTAGGACTATGGGCTTACATATACAGTAAAACCTAACTGGCGCATACGCTGCGCTATACTCTCCAACCACGCTTCTGGCAGACGACTTAGCCTTGCCGCTTCTACCTGATAAGATGGGCGAGCGAGCCCGTAAAGATGCACTCCTTGCACGACACCCTTAACTTGGCCAATCAGCGCTAAATAAGTCAAAATATCGCTCTCTTGCGGCGGCTCACCATCCAGCCCAAGCATACAAGTTTGTATAAAGGTTGGACAAACTGCCGCACATTTTTTAAGCCGTTTAATATGGCTTTCTGGAGTCAAATTCACGTCATTAATTCGTGTAATACCCTCTTTAGTGCCCGCATCAAGCTTAAACCAAACTTCACCATTACACTTGGCTAGGTGTCTCACACTATTAAATACTGCTTGCTTATCCATTAGACTGCCGTTGGTAATCAACCTTAATTTGATCGGATTGATTTGCTTAACGCTACTAACAGCTCTTAGTAAATTAAACTCTACTAAGACTTTCTCCACCAAGCATACTACTTCTGGAAACTCTTTCGCACTAGTAGGTTCGCCATTACCTGAAAAGGCGATATCCTGCAGATGCCTATCACCTTCTGCAACATAGCGCTCCATAAAGTCACCATACAGCGCGTAGTTTAGAAAGCTCCTGAGTTCATTTTCCAGTAGATCCAGCTCAATTGGTGGCGGTGTGCCACGTTTAAGGTTAGGAACCTGGCAATAGATGCAACGCCAGTTACAAGCATTATTGACGTTAAGATTAATGCCTATTGAAACGCCACCAGCGCGCCGAGAAACTACGGGGTAGATATACTTCATACCGCTAACATCACGGTTATGATCGGATACAGTCAGTGTATGTTGTACAGTCATTCTAAGATTTGGAGTCTAGCGTTATTAAACTCATAACGCTAAAAGTAATAAGGTTTAATTACATGCTTCTGGATTAAATATTTTCTTAAGCGCATCTGAATTTAAAATATGTACATAACGCTGCTTAACTTCAATGATGCCTTCATCACTAAATTTAGAAAAAGCTCGACTAACTGTTTCTAGCTTCATGCCAAGATAACTACCTATTTCCTCTCGGGACATTCTAAGGGTCAATTCAGATTGCGAAAATCCTCGAGCATGTAAGCGCTGTACTAAATTCAGTAAAAAAGCAGCTAAACGCTCCTCTGCACGCATATTACCTAATAACATCATTACGCTATTCTCACGCACAATCTCGCGACTCATAATTTTATGCACATGACGTTGCAACAATGGAAATTCACGGGATAAATCCTCTACATTGGCAAAAGGCATCACGCAAACTTCAGCATCTTCTAAAGCTACGGCATTGCAGCTATGGTAATCTGTAACAATGCCATCTAGTCCGATAATTTCGCCTGCCATTTGAAAGCCCGTCACTTGTTCACGGCCATCTTCAGTTGAAACACAAGTTTTGAAAAACCCCGTTCTAATTGCATAGAGCGAAGTGAATACATCACCATTACTAAAGAGCATATCACCCTGCTTAACCCGACGGCGCATGGCGACCACTTCATCTAACCTTTTCATATCATCGGTATTAAACCCGGTAGGCATACAAAGCTCACGCAAGTTACAGTTAGAACAGGCTACTTTTACGGACTCTGGAGTAATGGCTAGATTCATATTTTTGTACAACTTAGGATGGCGATGTAAGCATAGCGCTAATCCCGTCTAGTTACTAGGGATAGTTCAAGGTATATTATATTTCATCAACGTGCCAAAATCACCATATCAAACTTATTCAGCCAAAATCATGCATTATTGTTTGATTTGCATCAAGAAGTAACTCTAATAAAGCTGACATAGTCCTATCCTGAGCTAAATTGTAGGAATAGATTATGAGCACAAAAAACATTACAGCCAAGCCTATTGAGGGTACGATTAATATTGCCTCAGCAACGAACGGAAGTTATATCATGCCAAGCGTATCAATAGATATGTTGCAGAAATATGATGTTGCTGGTCCTCGCTATACTTCTTACCCAACCGCGGATAGGTTTGTAGAGGCCTTTACCGAAGACTCATACAAATTAGCCTTAGAGCAGAGGCGTGCTTCAGGCTCTACCTTGCCTTTATCAATTTATGTACATATCCCATTTTGTGAGTCACTTTGCTTTTTTTGCGCATGTAATAAAATTGTGACAAAGCATCATGAACGGAGTGCGGAGTATTTACGCTATCTAAGTCGAGAAGTTGATTTGCATATAAAGCATTTAAGTACTACAAAAAATACTAAAAAGGCTTCAACACATACCATTTCTCAATTGCATTTAGGTGGTGGTACACCTACTTTTTTCTCAGATGATGAACTTACTGAGTTAACGACCATGCTAAAACGCAACTTTACTTTTGCGCCAAATGGCGAATACTCAATTGAGGTTGATCCTCGTACCGTAAATGAACAACGCTTAAAACATTTAGCCGATTTGGGATTTAACCGCCTAAGTTTTGGTGTGCAAGATTTTGATCCAAAAGTACAGAAAGCCGTGCATCGAATTCAGCCTGCTGAACAAGTATTTTCTTTAGTTGAAGCCGCACGTCGTCTTAAATTTGAGTCTATCAATATAGACTTAATTTATGGGCTGCCAATGCAAACGCCTGAATCATTCACTCATACCTTAAACCAAGTTGTTCAACTCAGACCTACTAGAGTTGCGTTATATGGCTACGCACATTTACCTGAGAGATTCAAGCCACAGCGCCGAATCAGTGAGTATGAGCTACCTGCAGCCCAAGAAAAAATCACCATGCTATCCAATGCTTTAAAGGCATTCATCGAGGCTGGCTATGTATATGTTGGTATGGATCACTTTGCTTTACCTGACGATGAGTTAGCCATAGCAAAACGACAAGGAAGACTGCATCGAAATTTCCAAGGCTATAGTACGCAACCAGACTGTGACTTAATAAGCTTAGGTGTATCTGCGATAGGTCGGATAGGAGCTACTTATAGTCAGAATGCGAAAACTATAGAGGAATATTATGACTATCTAAATCAAGGTCTTTTTCCTGTTATACATGGATTAGCGCTATCTAGAGATGATTTAATACGACGTGCCGTAATTATGGCAATTATGTGTCAAGGCGCATTGCAGTATGAGTCGATAGAACTTGCCTATGTGATTGATTTTAAAGCGTACTTCGCAAACGAGCTAACTCTATTAAAAGAGCAACAATCGATAGGCATGCTGGATCTAGATGAGAGCGGACTACAAGTAACCGACACTGGCTGGTTTTTTATACGTGCCATTGCCATGCTATTTGATAAATACTTACAAACTGATCGCAATCGGGCGCGTTTTTCAAAAATAATTTAACCATATATTTATAATAAATAGTCGTTAGAAATTTCTATCGGCTATTTCTGTCTGAATTTTTAGTATTATCATATGCTACATAAAAAAACCTCTACCGCGAATGATAGAGGTAAAGGTGGAGCCTTGTAATCTTTAAACTAAATACTCATTCTTAGAATTTTTTACCTATACCAATACCGAATACCCATGGATTAATATCAAGTGTATCGATTTTTGTCCAACTTGATGCCAGTTTTAATTTAACGTCCGTATCAAGCGTAACGTACTTAACATCAGCATTAATCAACCATCCATCTTTTAGGTTGATATCAACGCCAGCTTGCAAGGCATAACCCCAACTATCGCTATCAACCTTAATTTTTGCTCCTGCTAAAGGACCTTGTCTTAAATTAAGATTGCGATCCAGCATTGCAGAGTAGTTGATACCTGCACCTAGATAAGGGTCAATCGTTTGATCTGGGTTGAAGTGCCATTGCGCTAACAAAGTTGGTGGCAATACATCCACGCTACCTAACAACTGATTAGGAAGTGCTGCTGACGTACTTTTACTAATACTTACGTCATGCTTAGATCCTGTAGCAAGAATCAATTCAGCAGCAATATTCTTTGTAATATAGTAGGAAATATCAAACTCTGGAATCCAGTTATTATCCACGGATAATTCTGCACCGGTGTTAATCACTGCACCCACATTATTATTAACAACTTTACCTAATTTACTATCTTCATTAGGGCTGATATCAGCCGCACGTAAACGCACAACCCAATCACCAGCTTCCGCTTGGGCTAGCGTAGGTGCAAATGCAGTTGCAAGTGCTAATATCAATAATGCTTTTTTCATTTCCAAACTCTCCACATAACAATAAATTAATTTGATGTGTAAATTTTACGGGGCGTAATGAATAAGCAATTTGATGTGTATCAACTAGATATATAAAAATAGTAGAGCGTTGCTTTTCTACAACAACGCTTCATTTACCAAGACAAGCATCTCTGCTTAAACTTGTACGGACTAAGGTATTATGTGAAGTGTGTAAATAAAGCGATAGATTCAACATGAGCCGTATGTGGAAACATATTAATAACGCCTGCAGCACTTAGAGTGTAGCCCTTTTCGTTCACTAACACACCGGCATCGCGCGCCAATGTAGCTGGGTTACATGATACGTAAACAATTAATTTTGGTGCAACTTCAGATGTAATGGCTTTTACTAGTTCAAAGGCACCGTCGCGCGGCGGGTCTACTAACCATTTATCAAAATTGCCAAGTTCGGCTAAGCTAGACTCAGTCATTTTAAATAAATCAGCGACACCGAACTTAACATGCTCGATATTATTTAAAGATGCACTTTCATTCGCTCTATCGACTAGATTTGCCAAACCCTCTAGCCCAAGAACTTGGGCACCGCTACGAGCAATTGGTAGAGTAAAGTTGCCGATTCCACAGAAAAAATCTGCAATTTTCTCATTTGCTTGTGGTGCCAATAACTGCATCGCACGGCGTAACATTACTCGATTGATGTGTGGGTTCACTTGTGTAAACTCATTAGGCTTGAATGGATAGGTTAAACCGAACTCCGGTAAGCTATATTTAAGCGCTGGCCCTGCCAATGGATAAAATGGCTTAATCGTGTCAGGGCCTTTGCTCTGCGTCCAAATCTGTACTTTACGAGTGTCAGCAAAAGCGGTGAGTAAAGCTTCATCATCAGGATTTAGCTCTTCCATAATACGCAATATCAGCACAATCACAGGGTGATTATGTTCTGTTTCAACGTCAGCGTCTAAGTCAGCCTCACCGACTGCTAGCTCAATTTGCGGTAATTTGTCGCGTATGCTTAATTGCAAAATCATGTCTTGCAATGGCTCTATTAGTGCGGAGACTTCTGGCACTAGCACTTCGCACGAGTTCATATCTGCCACGTATCGTGTGGCTTTTTCGTTAAAACCTACGAGTACACGTTGTTTTTTTTCTACATATTTAACGCTTAAACGCGCTTTGTGCCGGTAGCCCCATGTAGGACCATAAAGTGGTGGCAGCATATTTTCGGCTTTTACTTTGCCTATATGCCATAAATCATTTTCAAGTAATCGTTGTTTTGCCGCTACTTGCGCTGCAAAGTCTAAATGCTGCAACTTACAGCCGCCACATAAGCCAAAATGTGGACATTTAGGCGTTACACGTTGATTTGACTGTTTGAGTATTTCCACCAAATTGGCAACTTCATAACTCGGCTTAATGCGGATGGATTGATAGGTGACCTTCTCATTTGGTAGCGCACCATCAATAAAAATGGTTTTACCATCGACATGTGCAACACCACGCCCTTCTTGATCTAGCGACTCAATAGTCGCATGTTTTATTTCAAGGATAGTTGGGGGCTTATTGCGATTTCTAGCGTGACGTGCCATGTGAAAACCTGTATTTCTGAGTGAGGTGTAATTTTAACGCATTATTAAGGCATTGTTAAAAAGTGTCACGTCATATATGGAAACATCATCTCTACAAAAACCGACTACCAAGCAGCTAAAAATTCGGTCCAATGTGGTGCGCTGTAGCCAGTCAAAGTTTCACGAACAAGCTTAATTTCTGCTTCATACGCAGCAGGTGTCAAATTTCCACGCATGAGTTGGAATCGTAAAAACACCAAGTGCGTGTTAGCAACATCTGTTTCACAGTAATTGCGGATTTCTTCAATCTTGCCTGCTTTATAGGCATCCCACACTTTGCTGCCATCCATACCTAGCTTACCAGGAAAGCCGCACAACTTAGCTAAATCATCCAAGGGCGCATTGGCGCGCGCGTTATACATCGCCATCACATCCATTAGATCTAAATGGCGCATGTGGTAACGACTAATGTAGTTATTCCATTTAAAGTCCTTATCGTCTTCACCCAAATCCCAATAACGACTGGCGTTAATGCCATGAATTAACCCACGATAATGCAGCACTGGCAAATCAAAACCACTGCCATTCCAAGAGATGATTTGCGGAGTGAACTTATCGATACCGTCAAAAAAGCGTTGAATGATTTCAGCTTCAGTCGCATCGGCATCACCGAGCGTCCAAACTTTAAAGTTATTACCCTCACGCAACGCACATGAAATAGCGCAAATGCGATGTTGATGTAATGGCAAAAAGTCCGTGCCATTTTGCTGACGGCGTTGATGCAGGGCAATATTAGCAACATCTTCTGCCGAAGTTTCTGGTGGTAGGTTATACAAAATACGAAGACCATCCGTATCAGGAATGGTCTCGATATCAAATACTAAAGTAGGTGTCATGCCAAAAGCATACACGATACAACATCTAATGGGCAACTAGCCTATATGGCTATTTAGGCAAACTCCGCTACATCTAATGTCGTGGCTTGCTCAGATGTTACCGACTCTTCAACTTTATGTATCAATATTGGCGTTAGCATTTCACCGTTTATAAAGGCTAATATTGCGTAACGTACTGACTCATCGGCTTGCAATGGTGTAAATTTACCAAAACCGAATTTTGAGTTTTTAATGACTTGCCATGCGCCTCTAGGCTCTGCATATTCTGGCTTAGAGAAGTGCAGCTTAATTTGTGCATAAGTTATACTATGAAGCGCATAATCTGCACTGCCTATCAAAAGTGACCATCGTGTCTCCTCTTCATTCCCCGTACTTTCAAGCTGATATAAATACCAATCATCATTCTGATACAGCAATTGAAATATGCTGTGTATAGCTTGCGTTCGCGTATTCATAGCGTAGTATACGCCTTGATCATCCAAGGTAATTGCCTTACCAAAAGAAGGGAAGTTAATCACGTTACTTGAGACACTACTTGGTATGCTTGAAGAATGACTTGGCATTTTTTGCACTCCCTTAACTGATCAAAGTTAAGTTTAGTGTACGCCTAGAGTCACGAAGGCTAAACTGAAAATAACATAAGATTAATAGCTTATTTCAGTTAGGAATCTAACTTAGTATAAAAATAAAGGCTTCCTAAGCAACTCTTTTTAACTTATTACTTTGAAGTTTATTACTTTTTGACCCAACCACTACCATTTTGATAGTACCAACCAGCTTGTGCCTTATCTATCCAGCGACCAGCAAATGTGCCTTGAATATCACCTCGCCATTCTGGGTGAGCATTACCTGCGGCTATTTCTTTGTATAAGGCATTGCGATCAGCATTCTCGGCTGCAATTAAAGCATTAATACCTTGCCTATCTTTTAGAGGCACCGCAGTGGTGTCACGCACCGCAATCAGACCATCTTTGGTTAGCCCTATAGCGCCACTAGCATAATGTGGAGCCAGCTGACTGTGGCGCGCTTGCATGCTGCTTTTAATCGCCGAAATCGCAGGCGTATTAACTTCTAAATCTGGCACAGCATTTGCCAAACTGATTGATAAAAACAGCGCCATCATCACTATAAAAATATTCATTAGTTTTTGCATATTATTTCCTTTTTTTACTACTTCGTTTCCAACTTAGTCTATTTGGTCTGATACAGATCAGACATCTTGGCTTGAAGCTCAAGCTACTTAACAGCTGGTGTATCTGTAGGTTTATTGATGGTTGTTTGTGCATCATCTTTTAGCTGCCAAACATCGTCAATGATTTTATCCGCTGCTTTTTCTGCAGCAGCAGCGGGAAAGTAAATATTGATAGTCACGCAGGCAGATAAACCTGCAATCACCGTTAACAAACTTATATTTTTGGTTAAACTATTTCTCATTGTTATTCCTTATTCGATAGCACAATTCAATATAGACCTAATTAATAGGTAAAGCTAAAGTGCGATTTGCGCCTATTCTGCTAGTACTATTTCACTAGCACTTTGGTATTGCTGTCAGTAATACGTTTTATTCTACCTAACAAATCAGACAAACTGATTCTTCGTGTATATCCATTCACATTCACCGCCGGTATACCTTTACCTTTAACGATGACATACCCTGTTGTGGTTGACTCAACACCACTCATTTCGCATACATCTTGGCTCAACTTGCAGCTTAATCCTATTTTTTCGTAATTAAACTCTTTAAAAAAACGTAAAAACGTTCGTTGCAAAGCTGCTGCCGTACCTTCGCCACCTAAAGCCGTAATATTTTCCACTGCGCGTTGCGAGATTTTTTTAAGGTGCTTGCCTTCACTGGTTTGAATAGAGGCATCCAAGCGCACTGGTTTCCAATTTTCTAGCATCATATTTTTCACATCGCCATCCAACTTACCTTCAATATTACCGAAACTGAATGTACGCGTTAAGTCACCTAAATCTAAACTGCGCATCTGTAAATCAGCTTGCAAACGCGGCACCACACCTAGCGGATCTTCAATCTTAAGGTTATTCATTCCAATAGTGCCCTTAAACACATTAAAAGTCATTGCACCATCCATCACCAGTTGCTTATCTGCATAAGTTACTTGCGGTACGCGGCCTGATATTTGACCCTGCATGATCGGCCAACCTAACGCTTTACTAAACTCACTCATCGTAATTGGCGAAACATTCATGCCAACATGCCAATACCAATTATCAGAAATCATCGCCGCAGATAAATCTGTGAAATTAAGAGCGCCATCTAAAATCGGCAAGGTAAGCTGCGGTGTAGTGAATGAGTATCGATTAATCTCAGCACTTAACTTTGTGCCTCCCAAAGGCATTTTAAGCAAACTTCCACCTTGGTATTCTATGCTAACGGTTTTAGCGCTGTTGTAATCCCATGGCAAATGTGCGTTCATATGCCTGAAAGCAAACTTGCCATTTTTATCGCCAATATTGGCATCACGCAGATTCAGCTCAAAACTACTCGGTTCTAAACTCTTAATCTCAAACTGCCAATCGGCTTTACCAGATACGTCTAAATTACCAAATACAGACTTCTCAGCCATGGGCTTCAGAAATATAGCGTAGAGCCCGGCAAAATCAACATCTTGTGCACTGACTTTAATATCTTCAACCGTTTTAGTTTGGGTGTTAATTTGTGCGCTTGAAGTCATCTCACCCACCTCAGTAACCAGCAACTTAGCATCCTCAATATTCAGAATAGGCTGCTTGAAAGTGCCATTAACTTCAAAGCGATTGCCCGCTTTACCAAAATAGAATGGTTGCCAAAACAGCTCGCCTTTATCCCAGTTAATCAGGCCACTCCATTGCCAAATGTTGTTAAGATTTTTTGCCGCAAGTTTAATTTGACCAGTGAGACTTTCACCCGCATGTAAACCGGACTCATCACTAAAATTAACGGCATTAAAAACAATATCTATTGCAAAGTCATTGGGATAGCTCACAAAATGCACTGAGAATGGCGCTTTTACTTGCTTAGCAGTAAGGCTGCCATTCAGACAGTCTATTTGTCCAGTTTTTTCAGTATTAAATTGTTCACATTGCAGACCGAAGGGAATGAACTCTTTTTCATTGGCCGGCTTTACTTCTGCTTTTAAGACTAGTGTCGGTTGAGTACTTTTTAAATCTACCTGAAACTGTGCGTTTTTGAGCTTTCCTGCAGGTGCATCAACTTCGCCAACTTGAATTTGAATAGCACTAATAGCGTAAGCCTGCTGACAAAACAAACTAGTGCATACACTAAAAACAATGGCTAACTGACGGAACATTTAAGTTTAAGCGTCAATGATAAACGCACTTAAGAAGGAAATACGCCTGTAGATAAGTATCGGTCGCCTCTATCGCAAACAATAGTGACTATTACCGCATTTTCAAGCTCTTTAGAAAGCTGTAACGCAGTGTATAACGCGCCACCACTTGAGACTCCTGCGAATATACCCTCTTCTGTGGCTAGCTTTCTAGTGATGTTTTCAGCACCCTTTTGACTCACGTAACGCAACTCATCCACACGCTTAGCTTCGTAAATGGCAGGCAAATATTCAACTGGCCACTTACGTATACCCGGAATCTGACTTCCTTCTTCTGGTTGAACGCCAATAATCTGGATACTTGGATTTTGCTCTTTTAAATAGCGCGAAACACCCATAATTGTACCTGTGGTGCCCATACTCGATACAAAATGCGTTACTTTTCCACCTGTATCGCGCCAAATCTCAGGGCCTGTGCCTTCGTAATGCGCTAGAGGATTATCGCTATTACTGAACTGGTCTAATACAATGCCCTCGCCCTCTGTCTGTAGCTTCGTTGCTACATCACGAGCCAGCTCCATACTGCCATCTTTAGGCGTTAATATCAGTTCCGCGCCATAAGCTTTCATGCTTTGGCGGCGCTCCATACTTTGGTTATCCGGCATGACTAATATCATCTTATAACCGCGCATTGCCGCAACCATCGCCAATGCAATGCCGGTGTTGCCACTTGTCGCCTCAATCAGCGTGTCACCAGGTTTAATTTCGCCGCGCTCCTCAGCACGTGTAATCATGCTGTAAGCTGGTCTATCTTTAACTGAGCCTGCAGGGTTATTACCTTCAAGCTTAAGTAATATTGTGTTGCTTGTGTTGCCAGCCATACGCTGTAATTTAACTAACGGGGTGTTACCGACAAAATCATCTAATGTTTTATACATCGCTGTAAGCTTCTTTATGTAGTTTCTATATGTGTATTTTATTATTTGTTTAGCTTGCCTAAACACAGGGCATAAATAGCCATGCTAATAAACGCCATAAGCGCCATTTGCGGTATACTCAAGCTAAGAAAAGTCCAATCGACTGAGGCGCAATCTCCTGTGCCGCGAAACACTAATTTCAATGCTTTTTGTAATGGGAAATTCTCAAACATATAATCAAAACCGACACCACAATCGGCAACCATCGTGTCACGGTGGGCTTGTAACCACCAGTGCCTAATTGCCACGCCAGCACCGCCCAGCGCCGTTAACACCTGCAATAACATAAATAATTTACCAAGAGCTGTGGCAGGTTTAATGAATGCTGCGACTAAAAACAGTACGCCTAAACTCATCAATACCATGCGTTGTGAGATGCATAGCGGGCAAGGATTTAGTTGATAGTGAGTTTGTATCGTTAGTGCCAAGCCTACCAAGCCAAAACAAGCCACAAAACCAAGTAAATAGCCCTTTTTACCACTTAATAGCTTATTTAAAATTTCACATTTCATTCAAAACACCTTTTATTTTATTGGCTACCTGTATTTAGTTAACCCTGCATACTTTTTAGTTACATATATTTTGTTATTACGCGATTTTCTTGTCAGTCGCTTATAATTGAACTGATAAAACATTGTAATAGATAACGCCCGATGACTGAACCTACTTTACTAGATGAAAAGAAAATCCGTAACGTTAAAATTTTGACTGTGAGCGAGCTAAATCGTTTAGCTAATCAAATATTAACGCAAAGCTTTCCTCTTTTCTGGGTATCAGGCGAAGTATCTAACCTAACACGCGCAGCGAGCGGACATTGGTACTTCTCACTGAAAGACAGCAGTGCACAGGTTCGCTGTGTCATGTTTAAAGGCCGTAATAGCTATTTAGATTGGGTTCCAAAAGAAGGGGATAAAGTTGAAGCGCGTTGCACTGTCACGCTATATGAAGCACGCGGTGACTTTCAGCTTACTATCGAATTTTTACAACGCGCAGGCTTAGGTGCATTATTTGAGGCATTTGAAAAGCTGAAATCAAAACTTCAACAAGAAGGCTTATTTGACGCAGTATTTAAAAAATCACCACCAGCACATCCTAAAAAAATCGGTATCGTTACATCGCCTGATGCTGCGGCATTACGCGATGTACTCACCACCCTCAAGCGCCGCATGCCGAGTATTCCAATTGTAATTTATCCCACGCCTGTACAAGGTAAAGGTGTAGCAATACAGATTGCTGATGCCATTCAGTTGGCTAATGAACGCGCAGAGTGCGACGTGCTGATCATCTGTCGTGGTGGCGGTAGCATTGAAGACTTATGGCAATTCAATGAAGAAATTGTTGCGCGCGCTATTTCTGAGTGTACGATACCTACCATTAGTGGCGTAGGTCACGAAACCGACTTTACCATTTGCGACTTTGTCGCAAATATGCGTGCAGCTACGCCAACTGCTGCTGCCGAGCTAGCTACACCTTCCAGAGAAAACATACTAAGCGCACTCAACCAGTTGAAGCAGCAATTAAGTCGAATGATGCAATATCAACTTAATCAACTCGCGCAAGCTCTAGACTACTTATCTCGCAGGCTAATTTCGCCAGTTCAACAAATTGAGCAGCAGAAAGATCAACTCGCACAAATGACTTTGCGTTTGAATACAGTGATGAATCAACAAATAAAAAATAAGCAGCAAAATTTATTACGTATAAGCCAGAACTTAACCCACCTTAATCCACAGGCCGTGCTCACTCGCGGTTATGCCTTTGTACAAAATAAGTTAGGCGCAATTATCAGCTCAAGCGAGCAGTTGCAACAGGGAGACGATGTGACGTTAACATTCGATGTTGGTTCTGCCGAAGCCACTATTAATAAAACCAATGGCAATAAGACAAGCCATAAAACAAATCCCTGATATTTAATTTTATAATTGTCATTAAAGATTCAACCTATAATGACACAATAAACAATAATAATATTGTTTTATAGATTACTCTACCGTTTAAGTTGGCACTATGCAAAATAACCTAAATAATTTACCGGTCATCCCAGCGGATAAAACTTTACTAGCGGCGATTGATATAGGTTCAAATAGTTTCAGGCTCGAGATCGGTCGTTTAGATGGCGGTCATATTCAGCGCGTAGAATACCTAAAAGAAGCGGTACGGCAAGGTGGAGGTTTAGATGAAAACCGTAACCTAACCGCAGAATCCATAGAGCGCGGTATTCGCTGCTTAGCTAGATTTGGCGAGCGTTTACAAGGCTTTGACCCCGCTCATGTACGTGCTGTTGCAACTCAGACTCTACGTGAAGCCAATAATCGTGATGTATTTATCAAGTTAGCTAAAAAAGCTTTAGGATTTGATGTAGAGGTCATTTCTGGCGTGGAAGAAGCTCGCCTTATTTACAAAGGCGTCAGCAGATTTTTACCTCAATCCCATGAGCGACGTTTGGTAATAGATATTGGTGGCCGCTCTACTGAGTTCATTTTAGGCCAAAACTTTACATCGCAACATACCGCTTCATTACATGTAGGTTCAGTTGCTTGGTCACTCAAACATTTTGGTTCAGGCGATTACACCGAAAACGCTTTTACCCGCGCAGAAATCGCCGCTGAATCAATTTTCGACACCTTAGGCACTCACTTTAATCATGCACAGTGGGATATAGCCTATGGTGCATCAGGCACAGTAGGCGCGGTAGCCGACGTATTAGTACAATATGGGCGCCCTGTTAACACCATCACCAAAGAAGGTCTATATTGGCTTAAAGATGAATTATTGCGCACTAAGCACGTTGATAAATTACGCCTATTAGGTTTAAAGGAAGATAGAAAACCTGTGATTGCAGGCGGCTTATCCATTCTTATCGGCATATTTGATTTCTTAAAAATTAAAACACTAAATGTTGCACAAGGTGCACTCAGGCACGGCCTACTGTATGACATGCTTGCGCATGACAATGAAATGGTCGACTTAAGAAATGCTTCTGTTTGGCGTTTAGCGCACAGGTTTGATGTAGATGATTCGCACGCAAAAAATGTGGCAGATGTAGCTGGTAAATTATTTGAAAAAATTAGTGAAAATATACATTTTGCTACTGGCGAACTACAAGTACATACGCGCAAATTACATTGGGCAGGCCTATTACATGAGATTGGCTGTGCTGTTTCTCCGATTGATGCGAATTTACATGGTGCATACATACTAGAACATGCTGAGCCTGCAGGCTTCTCGCAAAGTGAACTACATTGTTTAAGCTTGTTAACACTAGGTTACAAAGGCAAGTTAAAGCGCTTGGAAACTGATTTTTCAGACCGTATTTTTGTCATGCAACTCATCTGCTTACGCTTAGCAGTTATTCTATGCCACGCTCGTCAAATGCCAAATCTACGTGGATTTCAGCTAACTTACAGTCAAAACCACATTCAATTAAATATACCAAAATCTTGGCCTGAGAAGTTTCCACAATCCTATTATTTATTGGATGAAGAAACTATCGCTTGGCAAAAGATAAACTGGCAATTTGAAATTTCGAATATTTAACAATTTGTCATAAAAAATTCACATTCAAACATTCTAAAACGATATAAACTGTTTATATCGTTTATTTAGGAGGCCATAATGTCAAAAATCAATCAACTACAAGCTGCAGCACTGAAAGCACCTGTTGAAAAAGTTAATCCAGTCAAAACTGTAGTCAAAGGAGCCGTGGCACCAAAACCGTTAGTTACAGAAGCAGCAACAACTAAAGTAGTTGCACCTAAGCCTGCTACAACCTCGGCAAATAGCTCGGCTAAAGTCGCACCAAAAACAGCGCATAAAGCTGTTAAAGCTAAAGTTGTAGCTAAACCAGTAGTAAAAGAAAAAGCCCCTAAATTAAAAATGGAGCGTGATAGCTTTACAATGCCAAAAACTGAATATGCACAGCTTTACGTACTGAAAGAGCGTTTGGTTAAATTAGGTAACCCTGCAAAGAAAAGTGAGTTACTACGCGCGGGCATTATGCAGTTGACTGCAATGACTGATGCCGCATTGAAAATGGCTATGAGTAAAGTGCCTACAATTAAAACGGGTCGCCCAAAAAAGAAATAATATTGCTTATAAATTAGCGGGTTTGACTGCATATAAATAAGTTTGCATAACACCCTCACTCATACGCTGGCGCAGCCACCAGACTGCGCCCTTTTTCACTGAACATGCACTCTCGCTCATACCAAGTAGCCTGGTGATTAAGAGACCTAAATTAGGTTGATGCCCAATAATTAATATGGTTTGGTTGCTATCGTCATTGTTAACCTTGCTAGCAATTATCTCTGGTGTGCTATCTACCTTCAGAAAATCAGCTACTTCGATGCTTATTGAATTTAGCGCTTCCAACGCAGCTGCAGTCTGCAAACAGCGTATTGCAGGGCTGCAATACGCTTTAGTATTCGCAGGTAAATGTTGATTCAACCACTTTGCCATTTTAGCTGCGTCTTTATAACCACTCTTTGTTAGCGTTCTATCAAAATCTGCGCCGCTTTTACTGTGGACTTCTGCTTCGGTATGTCGCCATAAAATCAAATTCGCCATTGTGTTTTCTAGCCTGGTTTTCTAAACTAAGTTTATAAACTAAGTCTCTTAAATTAACTTTCGTATTTCTTTAGTAACTGTTGTTGTGCGCTTAATACAACTTCTTTCGCTTTAGATTGTGGCAAGACTAAAGTGTTCAATGTATAGCTCCCGTCTGCGTTAAGTAACCATGCATCTTTACTGTCATCCAAGTACATCTGACAACACTCAAGCAAAATTCGCGCACGATTCTCGGCATCGACAATAGGCCAGGCAATTTCTACACGGCGCATCATATTACGGTTCATCCAATCCGCACTTGAAAGCCACATATTTTCTACTTCATCCACTTTAAAATAGAAAACTCGAGAATGCTCCAACAGCCTACCGATAATTGACCGCACGCGAATACGCCCATCTAAGCCAGGCGCGTCTATAGGCAAGATACAAGCACCTCGTACTATTAAGTCCACTGCAACACCAGCACGTCCGGCATTAACCAAAGCTTGCACCAGTGCAACATCAGTGAGTGCATTCATTTTTAAAATAATACGTGCCGGTTTACCCGCTTTTGCAGCAAGCTCAGCAGCTCTAATTTTGCTCAGCATTTGTCTATGCAAATTAAATGGTGCAACCAGTAACTTTTGCATGCGAGGTAATTGTATTTGACTAGCAATATGTCTAAACAGATACTCCATATCGCGAGTGATTTGCACATCTGCGGTTAACATACTCACATCGGTATATAAACGCGCAGTTCTAGGATTGTAGTTCCCCGTAGAAATATGCCCGTAGTGCTTTAAATACGCACCCTCACGACGCATGACTAGTAACATCTTGGCATGTGTCTTTAAGCCCACAACGCCATATACCACCTGTGCACCAACTGACTCTAAATCTTCAGCCCAGTTAATATTGGCTTCTTCGTCAAAACGCGCCTTAAGCTCAACCACAGCCATGACCTCTTTGCCACGCCTAACGGCTTCTTGTAACAACTTAAGCATGCGCGGATCAGAGCCAGTACGATAAATAGTTTGCTGAATCGATAGTACATCTGGGTCATAAACCGCTTCACGCAAAAAATCGATGACTGACTCAAAGCTCTCATAAGGCTGATGAATCAATATATCCTTCTGTTTTAACTGTGTAAAAAATGATTGTCCAGAAATTAATTGTTCACTACGCTTAGGCTCAAATGGTTTAAATTTCAGATCACTACCTTCGGCTAAATCCGCTAACTGCATCAATCGGGCAAGATTCACAAGACCATTAACACGATATAAAGACTGCTTAGGTAAATCAAACTGTTGAAGTAAAAACTTAGCAAGCTTCTCATCGCAGCCGTGTGACACCTCTAAACGAACTGCATCTCCAAAGTTACGTTGCACTAAACCTTGCCTCAAAGCTGTGCGCAAATTCTTCACATCATCTTCATCCACAGCCAGATCGGAATGACGAGTTATCCTAAACTGTGAAAAATTAAGCACTTCGCGACCAGTAAATAAACTAGCTAAATGCGCTCTGATAACACTAGATAAAGAAACAAATTTTTGCTGTTTATCACTTAAATTTTTGGGGAGTTTAATTAAGCGCGGTAATACTCTGGGCACTTTAACAATAGCGATATTATTATCTCGGCCGAATGCATCTTTGCCGCCTAATAATACAATAAAATTGAGTGATTTATTGGCAACTTGTGGAAAAGGATGTGATGGATCAAGACCAACTGGCACTAACAAAGGCCGCACCTCTGTTTCAAAATACTTAGCGACCCATTTACGTTGCTCTACCGTACGATCACCATGTGAAACCAAATAAACACCTTTTTTAGTCAGTGCAGGCATCAACTCGGTATTAAATATTTGATATTGCTTATCCACCAAAGTATGTGCGGCTTCTGATATGGCCTCATAACTTTGTACGTTAATATCACTTTTACGTTCATCTTCACGCATCGCATCTACATGCGGCGCGGCGCGCACTTCAAAGAACTCATCTAGATTCGAAGAGACGATACAAAGAAAGCGTAAACGCTCTAGCAATGGGTAATCAGGGTTCTGTGCAAGACTTAATACACGTTGATTGAACGCTAAAATACTGATATCGCGATTAAGTAACTTTAACGCTGGGTAAGTAGTGCGCATATGGTTTTCAGAATTGATATGCATAAGATATTATGTACCGATTGTGACAAACTGATGATAATTTGGTGAAAAACAATCTAAGTGATAAGACTAGATTTAGTGACATTTTTTTGTAATATTTTTATACCAGAATCCCATTATAGATTTTATATAGAGAAAATAGTCACTATGGTTTATGAGAAATCAGCCCTAGGAATTAATGAATTTATCAATCAGAATCGCACGTTAAGTGTGAGAGAACGGCAGGTTTTGCTGCTGGTTAATGGCGTTCGTAATGTTGATGAATTGGAAAAATTCTTTAAAAAAGAGCAATTAACAACTACTCTGACTAAATTAATGTCAGATGGTTACATTCGTCAATTTAATAACATGAGTTCATTAAGTAAAAATAAAACATCTAGCCACTCAACACTTACAACACTGTCGCTCATCAGCTCAGTCAACAATGAATTGCCTATCGACTCAGCAAAAATTGCTGCAATTAAAACCATACTACTAGAATCTGCTGATGATTATTTAGGTTTAATGGGACACAATATTAAGGTATGCGTTAACTCGTGTAGTAATGAATACGACTTAAGAAGTTGCATCTCTATGTGGCATATGGCGATGCGAGAGTCGAAACTTGGTCGAGAGTCTACAAGCTTCTTATTAGAGCAAATTCATCAAACACTAGAGAACAAAATGTTGAGCTCAGACAGGCTCACTCATTAACCTCATACTCACTAACGCTTTAACAAACCTCGAACCAACAATCCTACTGCGGCAAATCCAAATGGCGCAGTCACACATACGCTAGAGCCATAACCAGCACAGTTTAAACCACTAATTGCAGTATCACTGGTTTCACATAAGCCATCAGGTGCGATGACATCCTCATCAGAATAAACACATTGAATACCAAGCTTTAAAGGCTTACTTTTACCAATATCTGCTTTTGCAAACCCATAATCACGACGAAGCAAACTACGTACTTTTGCCAATAACTTATCATGACTGACCTCACTTAAATCTGCTTGCTTAATACGACTTACGTCCAAACGGCCACCAGCCGCCCCAGTCATCACTAGTGGAATACTCTTTTGCTGACAGAGTGCGGCAATTGCAGCTTTGGCTTTGGCATCATCTATGCAATCTATAACACCATGAAAATTGTGATTGAGCATTGCGCTCACATTTTCAACAGTCACGAAGTCTTCAATCTCATGTACCACAGCATTGGGGTTAATAAGTCGAATGCGCTCTGCCATTGCCGTCACTTTCGCTTTACCGAAAACTCCTTCTACCGCATGTAACTGACGATTTACATTTGACTCAGCAATATTATCTAAATCTATCAATGTAATGGTACCCACAGCATTACGTGCAACTGCTTCTGCAGCCCAGCTGCCCACACCACCGATGCCAATAACGCATAGGTGCATCGCCTGTAATGCTGCTAAGCCATCAACACCATATAACCTTGAAACACCGCCAAATCGGCGTGCAATATCGACATTCTCACTCATGCGGCACTACCAGCTTCCAGCACTACAAATGCAGCGGCTAAATTCTTCTCGTCACTAATACTAATATGCATTTGCGTAATGCTTTTAGACTTTAGCAACACCTGCAAATCAGGCGCTAAGACCAATATTGGCTTGCCTAAATCATCATGTGAAACAGTGATATTTTGAAAGGTAGCAGGCGCCCGTAGTCCAGTACCTAAGGCTTTAGAAAAAGCCTCTTTTGCAGCAAAACGCTTAGCTAGAAAACGTGCTTTGATATTAGACTCTAAATAGCTTGTTAACTCACTCTCAGCTAGAATGCGCTTGGCGAAATCATCACCAAACTGCTGAATAGACGCCTCGATTCGAGCCACTTCTACGATGTCTGTACCAATACCAAAAATCATTTACTTAAACTTCAATCCGTTGAGTTATTTATAGCTAAATTCTTTGACCAATGCTTTCATCTCTCGCACGGCATTATCCCAACCAACGAATAAAGCATGCGCAACAATCGCGTGGCCGATATTAAGTTCGTCTATACCTTCAATTGCTGCGATTTCATGCACATTATGGTAGTGCAAGCCGTGACCTGCATTCACTACCAAACCTAATTCTAAACCGTGAGCAACGGCGTCTTTAATACGCTGTAACTCGCGCGCTTTATCCACTGGACTCTCAGCATCAGCAAATGTGCCAGTATGTAGCTCAATGACAGGCGCACCGGTTTTTATTGCAGCATTGATTTGCGCAAAGTCTGGGCCAATGAATAGTGAAACGCGGATGCCAGCATCACTTAATCTCTTCACGGCTTTTTGCACATTAGCAAAATTACCAATTACATCTAGACCACCTTCGGTAGTGCGTTCTTCGCGACGCTCTGGCACCAAACAAACGTCTTGCGGTGCTACTTCTAACGCTATCTCCACCATTTCATCAGTCACAGCACACTCTAAATTCATGCGAGTCTGTAACAAGCTACGCAAGGCACGCACATCCTCATCTTGCATATGACGTCGATCTTCACGTAGATGCAAAGTAATACTATCTGCGCCCGACTGTTCAGCGCGCAAAGCGGCCTGAACTACACTGGGATATTTGGTACCACGCGCTTGACGAATAGTCGCGACGTGGTCGATGTTAACACCTAGTTTAATCATTTCAATCTTTCTATTAACATTTAGAAATGTACCATTACTCGCACTAACTATTTAGCAATGTAAATAAAAACAAAGCTACTACCAATAACAATATAATGAGCCAAGCAAATTTAGTTATTTTTTATTTGGACTTTTTTCCAGTAAACCCTCAGCAGCATAACCAGCTATCTTAGCAATTACTTCAGTGGGTTTCATTATTAAAGTCCTTGCAAATCAATCAATAATTGCCGCGTATGCAAGGGCTTATCACCTAAATAATGTGCTAATAAATAGCGCATTAACTGCTTACTTTGCTGCTGTGTTTGAGCGCTACCGTAATCGTCACTCGCCATATCTATTAAAGTTTTGCCAAGCAACTGTATACCATTACTTTTACGTGCCGACATGCCAATTAACCTTGTTGCACCATGTTCAGCTAAATAATGATAATTTACATTTTCTAAAATCGCCTCGCTACTCACATCATGTTGTAGCGGAATAGCATAGCCGAGCTCTTGCAGTAACTTCAGTTCAAAACGTCTAAGCGTAGAGGCCAAATCTTCACCGCTCGCTAGCACCTTTAAGGTTGCACTATAGTACTCAAATAAGCTTTCATGCGCATCTTCACGTGGAAGTAATCGCAATAACAGCTCGTTAAGGTAAAAGCCACACATCAGTGCCTCGCCTTTTAGCAGTAATAAGCCACTGCCCCACTCGATGCTATGTAATGTTTTAAGCTCTAACTTACCTGACCAAGTAGCAAGTAAGGGCTGAAAGGACTGTAGCATGCCACGCATAGCTGAACGCGGCCGCCTTGCACCTTTTGCCGTAGTTGCAACTCGACCAAAGCCATGTGTAAATAACTCTACAACTAAGCTGGTTTCTTTAAACGGATAAGTGTGAAGCACATAGACAGGCTGGCTATCTTGGCGGTGTGAATTAGAACTAACTGCCATTGTTATTTAGGCTCGACCTGACTTTGCAAACTGTCGTCACTTGCTTTTAGTATCAGTAATGGTACTAACATTTCTGTACCTGAAAAAAGAATCAAAGCAAAACGTACGTTCTCATCTGTATGAAGTGGGGTAAATTTACCAAACCCATATCTTGAATTGCGCATAAGCTGCCAAGTGCCTTTAGGTTCGGCATAATCAGGCTTATCAAAATAATATTTAACCTCTTCAGTAGACACACTTTTTAAAGAGTAGTCGCCATTGTCCGCTAGTATCACCCAGCCCATTTCGCCATTTTTACCAGTGTTTTTTAATTGGTATAAATACCAATCCTGACCTTCTTTACTATCACCTTCATAAACCAGTTGAAACACGTTATTAATATTGCCTGTTTTACGATTAATAGCATAATAAATACCCTGCTCATTTGGCTCTATTGGTTTGCCACAAACGGGAATGTTATAGACATTATTAGGCATACTGACGCTCTAACTAGCAGGCTAAATATTATACTGCTAGTAACCTAGACTTTTTAACGCTCTTTCATCGTCAGCCCAACCACCTTTAACTTTCACCCAAGTCTCTAGGTAAACTTTACCACCAAATAGCTTTTCCATATCCTGTCGAGCTTCCATAGATATTTGCTTCATTTTTTCGCCGTTTTTACCGATAAGCATTGGTTTCTGACTATCTTTATCGACGATAACTGCGCAAAAAATGCGTCGAAGATTGCCGACCACTTCAAACTTTTCAATTTCTACAGCAACTGAATAAGGTATCTCATCGCCAAGTAATCTGAAAACCTTCTCACGTACTAACTCTGCGGCAAGAAAGCGCTCGTTTTTATCAGTCAACTCATCTTCAGAGTAGATCGCAGCATGCTCTGGTAAGTACTTGCGGATCGTATGCAAGAGCTCATCTAGGTTGAGACTCTTTTTCGCGCTGACTGGTACGATGTCTGTAAATGGGAACTCCAAATCGAAATCTTGAATCAATGGTAATAAATTACCTTTATCTCCCATCAAATCCGATTTATTCACCACCAAAATTGTCGGCGTTTTATCTGATAGTAAAGCTAGCACTTTACGATCAGCCTCACCTAATTTCATAGGCTCAATTACAAATAACACTACATCAACCTCAGTAAGTACTTGTGTCACGGTTTTATTCAAACCTTTATTGAGTGTGTTGAGATGTTTTTGTTGAAAGCCTGGTGTATCTACAAATAAAAATTGAGTGTCTTGCGTAGTGTGAATACCAAGTAAGCGATGGCGTGTAGTTTGCGCCTTACGCGAAGTAATCGCTAACTTCATCCCTAAAATATGGTTTAGTAAGGTAGATTTACCTACGTTAGGTCGGCCTACAATCGCAATTGTACCGCACTTGAATACAGGCAATGTGTCTATATCCAAATCTGAATCCAAGTCTGAGTCTGTCATTTGGGCTATCCAATAGTCGATTTATGATTGAGTTTATACGATTTGGTTTTTACCAAAACGTATTTTTTCTAGTGCTAGCAAAGCGAGTTGGGCTGCCTGTTGTTCTGCGATGCGACGGCTTGTGCCTTCGCCTACGGTACGAATATCGAGCTTCTGTATAAAACACTCTACAATAAAGATCTGTGCATGCGCTTCGCCGCTAGTATGAACAACGGCATATTCTGGCACTGCAACTTTTTTACCTTGCAGTATTTCTTGCAATAAAGACTTAGGATCTTTATCTATAATTTTAGGGTCTATAGTACTGAGCTTTTCACTATAGAGTTCTAAAACTAAAGCCTCTGCCGCAAAGAATCCACCATCAAGATACACCGCGCCGATAATGGCCTCCATAGCATCCGCTAGTATAGATGGCCTGCGCCAGCCTGCACTTTTTAACTCACCTTCTCCTAACTTTAATGCGTCACCAATATCTAATGAAAATGCAATTTCACTAATAGTGGCTTCTTTTACCAACTGGGCTCGTAGGCGACTTAAATCACCTTCAGCCAAGCTAGGGAAACGCTGGTATAGTTGATTCGCAATGATGAAATTTAACGCGCCGTCACCCAAGTACTCAAGTCTCTCATTATTTTGAGAGGCGTAACTTCGATGAGTCAGCGCTTGAGTCAGCAGATTTTTATCTACAAACTTATAACTAAGGCGTTTTGATAAATCCTGCTGAGTCATTGAGTATATTGATTACTTGTGCTTCTAAATTACTTGCCATCAGATGAAGCATTAAAATCCATCATGACACTAATATTACCAAAAAGTGGAGTGATGACTTGATACTGTGCGGAAACCGTTGTTTCACCTGCGCTATTCTTGCCTAGAGTAATATCTTTACCATTGATGACGGTGATATATGAGGTATTGGCGCGTTTATCAAAAGAGTCCTGAATTTCTTTTTTGCTCATACCACTTAAAGATTCTTTATTCATAGTACGTAAAACTGTTTTAATAGAAAAATATTCTTGGTATGCAGGAAAAATTTTCATCGCAATCACCGCCACAAAAAACAACATTGCTCCAACAAACAGCATACCTAGCAGAGTTGCACCAGACTGTTTTTTAAGATTTTTCTGATGCTTTATTTGATGTTTGCGCATAAAATTCTCCACAAATTAGTAAAGTTAAATGTTACTCAAGTTAACGGATTGAGTTACCAATTCTAGAGCGCTGGTCAAAGTTCATCCAGATAAAAAACGCTTTACCTACTAAATTTCTTTCTGGCACGAATCCCCATACGCGGCTGTCAGAACTGTCATCACGATTATCACCCATCGCCAAATAATGTCCAGCTGGTACGACGATTTCCTCGTCATTTGCAAACTTTGCTCCTATTGCATCTGAGTCGTAATTATTCACCCATTCATTAATCAAAATATCGTGATTTACGTTACCCAATTGCTCCCTGTATTGCTTAGCTGTCACCATATTTAAGCCAGGCTTCACATAGGCATAATTACCCACATCCTCTACATCTAAAAGCCTTCCATTAATCGTTAATCGTTTATCTTGGTAGCGAATTTTATCACCAGGTAACCCTATTACACGCTTGATATAATCTACAGATGGCTCAGGTGGATAATGAAACACAAACACATCGCCGCGAGTCGGGTGGTTCATTTCAAAGATCGTATTATTTAATACTGGCACACGTAAGCCATAGATAAATTTATTCACTAAAATATAATCACCAGCCAATAAGGTTGGCATCATAGAACCCGAAGGAATTTTGAAAGGCTCTACAATAAAAGAACGAACGAAAAACACAACAAAAATTACTGGGAAAAAGCTTTTAGCATATTCGACAGCAATAGGTTCTGCCGCTCCGACTGGACGTTTATTCTTTAATACTAGGCTATCTAGTAGCCAAATGAAACCGGTGACTAAAAGTATCGCCACCATGAATAGAGCAAAGTACATTGTTTATCCTTATCGTCTGTTATTTTAGACTTACCTAATCTTCAATACGTAAAATAGCTAAAAATGCTTCTTGTGGAATCTCTACGTTACCTACTTGCTTCATACGCTTTTTACCTTCTTTTTGCTTATCGAGCAATTTACGTTTACGTGATACGTCACCACCATAACATTTTGCGATCACATTTTTTCGCATCGCCTTAACTGTTTCACGCGCTATAATATTCGCCCCTATCGAAGCCTGGATTGCCACATCAAACATTTGACGAGGTACCAACTCCCGCATCTTAGCCGCTACTTCGCGACCACGACGCACACTATTTCCTCTGTGGACGATCATGCTCAGCGCATCTACACGCTCGCCATTCACCATAATGTCAAGCTTCACTAAATCCGCTGCGCGAAACTCTAAAAACTCGTAATCCATTGAGGCATAGCCGCGAGACACTGACTTTAATTTATCAAAGAAATCTAGTACAACCTCATTGAGTGGCATTTCGTAACTGAGCATGACTTGCCTACCCATATACTGCATATTTTTTTGTAAGCCTCGTTTATTGTTACACAAGGTCATTACTGGCCCTACGTAATCTTGCGGCATTAATAGATTGACGTTAATAACTGGCTCACGTGTTTCTTCTACACGTGACAACTCTGGTAAGCGTGATGGATTCTCTATCTGTACAACTTCGCCACTTTTAAGTAATAACTCGTACACCACGGTTGGCGCAGTAGTAATTAAATCCATATCGTACTCACGTTCTAAGCGCTCTTGTACGATTTCCATGTGTAGTAGGCCTAAAAAGCCGCATCGAAAACCAAAACCTAATGCAGTAGAATTTTCTGGTTCAAATAGTAAACTTGCATCATTTAAGCTCAGCTTTTCAAGTGCAGTACGTAGCGATTCAAATTGGTTTGATTCTACTGGATAAAGTCCAGCAAACACCTGCGGCTTAACCTCTTTAAAACCTGCTAATGGCGCTGCCGCTGGTTTACCCGCTAAGGTTACAGTATCACCTACTTTAGCAGCGGCAAGCTCTTTAATACCTGAAATCACAAAACCTACTTCACCTGCAGAAAGCGAAGTTTTTTGTAACGATTTTGGCGTAAATACGCCAACTTGCTCACACAAGTACTCTGCGTGTGTCGCCATTAATCGAATTTTATCTTTAGGCTTTAATACGCCGTCTATCACGCGCACCAACATAACCACGCCTACATAGTTATCAAACCACGCATCAATCACTAGTGCTTTTAACGGTTTCGTCACATCACCAATCGGTGGTGGCACCTTTTTAATAATCGCTTCTAACACATCACGCACGCCCAGACCCGTTTTGGCCGAACATCGCACCGCATCGCTCGCATCAATACCAATCACATCTTCAATTTCCTGCATCACGCGTTCGGGATCAGCTGATGGTAAATCAATTTTATTCAATACTGCAGTCACTTCCACACCTAAATCAAGTGCGGTATAGCAATTAGCCACACTTTGCGCTTCTACACCCTGACTGGCATCTACAACCAACAATGCGCCTTCACAAGCAGAAAGTGAGCGTGACACTTCATAGCTAAAATCAACATGGCCAGGCGTATCGATTAGGTTAAGATTGTAAAGCTGTCCATCATCTGCTTTGTATTGTAGCGCTGCTGTTTGGGCTTTTATTGTAATGCCACGCTCTCGCTCAATATCCATAGAGTCAAGTACTTGCGCTTCCATTTCGCGATCAGCCAGTCCGCCGCAGAGATGAATGATACGGTCAGCTAAGGTAGATTTACCATGGTCAATGTGGGCAATAATGGAGAAGTTACGAATATTTTTCATTTAGTCTTTTTTTAAGCTGTTTAAAACTTTTTATTTGCTTTATTGCGTTAATCCTACTTTATAAATAAAGATAAGGCGCCAAAAGCGCCTTTTCACGATAGGCGTGATTTTACAACAAATGCTTGATTAGTTTGTAATTAATTGTGGCGTTACCTACAACTTTATCTATACGCATACTCCAACGTAGAACGACATACCTCACTTATGTTTTAGCTTCATATTTACAACCAGCTTCTTTAATCTCTTATTTCGCTGTTAGCATAGTTCACTTATTGATATAAATATCAAGTTAGGCTCTCGCTAATGCTAGCCAACCAACCAACACTATCGCTCTTTTAGAGTATGATAAAACTAATGATCAATATTCGTTATAAAATCAATCTTGCATAACACACTACGTATAGCAACATTCAACATCCACAAGGGCTTTACTCATTTTAACGCCCGTTTCTCTCTACATCTTCAACGCGATATGTTACGTAAACTTCAAGCCGATGTAATTTTTTTGCAAGAAGTTCAAGATATGCATACTAAAAATACTGAGCGTTTTGCCTCTTGGTCGACTTCTGGGCAAATGGAGTTTTTAGCTGATAAGGTTTGGTCTGATTACTCTTATGGAAAGAATTCGGTTTACCCTGCAGGCCATCACGGCAATGCAGTACTTTCCAAATTTCCGATTAGTAAAACTAATAACCAAGACATTTCCGTTCATATAGCTGAACAAAGAGGTATGCTACATTGTGAAATTAACATTCCCAATTGGGATGAGCCTTTACATGCAGTTTGCGTGCATCTTGGTTTATTAGCACAATGGCGCCGCCAGCAGTTAGTTGCGGTCTCTGAATATATTGAACAACATATTCCAACCAACGCGCCATTAATTATTGCAGGTGACTTTAACGACTGGGGCATGCGTACAGGACGCACTTTCGCTAAACGCTTAAATCTGCATGAGGTGTTTGAGCATCACGTAGGTAAACCTGCAAGGAGCTTCCCTGCTTGGTTGCCAGTGCTCAGGCTAGACCGTATTTACACGCGCGGCTTTAACATAAGGCATGTAGAAGTGCACTCAGGTGCACACTTTTTAAAGGTTTCTGACCATGCCATTCTCACGACAACTCTTACGAGAATATGCCCTAGCTAAAATATGACTTATTTTGTTAACGGCAATCAAATTCAATTATTACGTAATGGTGCAGAGTACTTCCCTGCACTTTTGGCTGCTATTGAGAGCTCGACTCAAGAAATATATTTACAAAGTTACATTTATAAAAACGATATTACCGGCATACAGATTGGCAATGCACTCAAGAATGCAGCAAGCCGTGGCGTATCAGTCAATATTCTATTAGATGGATTTGGCAGTAAAGATTTACCAAAAGACTATGTAGAAGAACTTGAAAAAACCGGTGTACAAGTAATGTTTTACCGCCCCAAAATATCTCCTTGGTCACTAAAAAAGAGGCGCTTGCGTCGCTTGCACCAAAAGATTGCTGTGATTGATGGGGTTGTTGGCTTTGTTGGCGGAATTAATATTATTGATGATTATGACATACCTAATAACGCCCCAAACAACGTACCGCCACGCGTTGACTATGCAATAAAAATTAAAGGTAAACTACTACCCATCATTCTTGCTAGTGTACAAAAGCTTTGGCGAAGAATTGCTTGGGTACATATACGACGAGCACATGTAATCATAACTAAAAAAAACTTAAAGTTAACTCACTCGCCTAGTACCCAACAGCACGATATTAAAGCAGCACTCGTACTTCGCGATAACGTTTTGCATAGAAGCGATATCGAAGATGCCTACTTAGATGCTATCGACCAAGCTAAATTTGAAATTATTATCGCTAATGCTTACTTTGTACCTGGTAGACGGTTTCGGCTAGCGCTATTAGCCGCAGTTAAACGTAACGTTAAAGTCACATTATTACTACAAGGACGTATGGAGTATTTTCTGATGTTCGCTACACACGCTTTTTATAGCGAGTTTTTAAGGTCTGGGATTGAGATTTACGAGTATCGTAAAAGCTTTATGCATAGTAAAGTAGCTGTGATTGATAGCATTTGGGCAACAGTCGGCTCCTCTAATATAGACCCTTTTAGCTTGCTATTAGCTAGGGAAGCAAATGTGGTGGTAAAAGATGCAGCATTTGCTCTCGAGCTAAGAACCGATCTTCAAATAAGTATTGAAAATGGTGCACTTCGTGTTAATCCACAAAACTGGATGCGAGGTAATATATTCAAGCGCTTTACTTCTTGGATTGCCTATGGGTTAGTGAGGGTATTTTTAGGTGTGATTGGCCATTCAAATGAGAAGTAATGGCTAATAAAAATTGATTTACTATTTGAGTTCAATATAATAAAAAAGTCGCTTAAAGCGACTTTTTTATTATATTAAGACCAGTAGACTCCGAATTATTTAGTCACTTTTATCGGCACATACAGAGTGCTTTCACCTCTTAATACTAATACAGCAACTGTCTTACCAACTGCTACGGCATTAATTTGCTTATTGAATAGATCTACACTTTGCGACTCACTATTATTTAAGCCTAACACTACATCACCACGACGGATACCTGCTTGAGCAGCGGCACCAGTGCTGTCCACCACTAGCAAGCCATTTTTTCCATTGAGCTTTTTCTTCTGCGATGGAGTTAGCTCTCTTAAGGTAAGCCCAATCCTATTTACCTCAGTTTTTGGAACGGACTTGCTATTCTGTGCGGTTTCTGCTCCCTCAATTGGCATTTCACCAACGCCCATATTTAGCACTTTAACAGCACCTTTGCGCAACACTTCAACTACAGCAACTTTACCTGGTTTAGTCGCACCTACGACGCGTGGTAAGTCTGCAGAAGTTACGATCGCTTTGCCATCAAACTTAATAATGATATCGCCCACTTCTAAACCACCTTTGTCTGCTGGCCCATTTTTCTCTACTCCCGCAACTAATGCACCATTAGTACTCCGCATACCAAAAGACTCAGCAAGCTCTTTGGTGATTTCTTGAATAGCAATGCCTAACCAGCCACGTGTAATTCTTCCAGAGGCTTTCAACTGATTTGAAATATCAATCGCCACGTCAATTGGAATACTGAATGACAGACCCATAGAACCACCGCTACGACTGTAAATTTGTGAGTTAATGCCCACAACTTCACCAGCTAGGTTAAATAGAGGACCACCTGAATTACCTGGATTAATCGCTACATCTGTTTGAATAAATGGAACAAAGTTTTCTTGAGGTAAGGCGCGGCCTTTCGCACTCACAATTCCAGCTGTCATTGTATTTTCCAAACCGAATGGCGAGCCAATTGCAGCAACCCACTCCCCAACTTTCAACTTAGCTGGGTCACCAACCGTTACTTTAGGTAAACCTGTCGCTTCAATTTTAACTAGTGCTACATCAGTCCGTTTATCAGTGCCAATAATTTTTGCTTTAAATTCACGCTTATCAAACAGCTTAACAATCACTTCATCCGCTTCACTTACCACGTGCGCGTTAGTAAGTATGTAGCCATCACTACTAATGATAAAGCCTGAGCCTAACGATTGTGATTTGTAATCTTGCTGAGGAGCACTTTGACCTGGCATGCCTGGTATTCCAAAGCGTTTGAAGAACTCTTGCATTTGCTCATCACCCTCCATACCTGGGAAAGGCATGGCGCTAGGGTCAGCATGTACATTTTGAGTAACACTAATATTCACGACTTCAGCACCATGCTTCTCTGCAAGCTCAGTAAAGTCCGGCAGGTCTTTTGCATACGCACTTGTATTTACTGCGGTAATTAAACCAAAAGCAGTAACCATAATCCAATTTCTTAACATCTACTCACCTCATTTAATATTTAGAAGTATGAAAAAATTAACATTCTTAAATTCAAGTTATCAAACTTCAATGTTATTTATAACTACGACTCGGGCCGCACTCGGGTTTATCAAGCTGCTTTATCTAACTCTAAACGACTAGGCCCAACCTCGTTATCAGCTAGACGTAAAACAACTGCCTGATATTTTTTACTAAATACTACGCCAGATTTACCATGGGCAATCAGATGACCTTTAACCCATAAAAATCCAAGTACTAAAGCTAACGCTGCACTAAGAAATACATAAAATTGATTTTTGAATAAGTAGTCTGCCGCAAGTGTGCCGATCAATAAACTTATCAATGGCACTACATATAGATAGAATACAGAGCCAAGCACAGCTTTTTCATCAATTCCGACTACAACGCTATCTCCAACCTGAGCATTGATTTGATTTTCAGCAATAAAGTCATGGCTATTATGACCGAGCATTTTTCCCCAAGTAGCATTACCACAGCCACGCTTTTGACCGCAAAGCCCGCACGCGGTACGCCTTTCCACTTCTAACGTTGCTGTTGTACCTGTGGACTTTGTCACTATTGCGTACTCTTCCATCATGATAGTGTCTTATTAATCTTTAATGAGTTTTAATTGAAAGTAAAGCTATATTAATGATTGATAGTCAGTAATTTATTTAACAAACACGACCGAGTTTGCAATTGCTGCAACGGTAGCCTCTGGCACTTCGCCTAGAACAGTTATTTGCAAATAACCTGTTACGCTAGAGTAAAAACTAGTACTACCTACTACGCTATGACCTGCTCTAGGCTTAACACCATTAGTCACAGGCTCAATAAATAGCGATGCCGAAGCTAAACCATCTGAAAATACTACATGCGTTACTGGTAAAGGCTTACCGTGTACCATACGCAGCATCTGATCAACTTTATGATAGCCTGCTGGCAATCCTTTTAATATCCAATGCGGACTAGGGTTGTAATCAGCTTGCGCTGGCACCTCGTCTTCCATTACATAATTTTTCTTGCTATCAATTTTTGGTTTAAACCAATCTAAATCAACAGAGTTCACCAAACTGAGTTGCGTAAACGAAATACTATCCATCATTTCATTTCGATTATTGAACATCACAGACTTTAATATTAAACCGTATTCAGTGTCTACCCAGAACCGATAACTGTAACGTAAACCATCTTTAGCTTCTAAAAACAATACCTGAGCTTCGCGATCTGCGACACGCTCAATATCGCCTACCTTTAGGGTATAACTTTGTTTAATAGCCGCTAAATTTGAAGGTAGAATAGCAGGGAACATATTCTGTCCTCTACGTTTTTCTATGACAATTTTTTCATTTTTAGGGTTATAAATAATTAAGTCACCGTCTTGGCTAAGCACCTCACGGGGAGAACCATCAAGCAACACGTTGCGGGAAAATTCATTTTGTCCATCAAAAAAGTGTCTAATCTGAACAGATTTGGACTGTTGAGCAGACTGACAAACGAATATACCCTGATAATTGAGTACATGTGCAGCCAGAGCTGCCTTTTGTAAGACTTGCCATTTCTCATCGTCGTTTGCAGCTAATACGCTCTGACTCACACTAGAAAGTGCGCCGGCAAATAAGCAAGCTAAAACAAACCCTTTCATTCGCATTACTCTGTGTAACTCGCTGATTGAATATAATATGAGCTCGCAGAAGGCGCAGAAGCTTGATGTGCCATTAAGTATTCAGCTGGAATTCCCTGTTCAGTTGCTACAGGCAGTGTTGGCAGGTCTTGTGAAAGTGTCGATTTAGCAACCATAGCAGGCGCAGCTTGATAGGTAACTTGAGTTTGCAATACAACCCAACCTACCGCCATCACCGCCGCAAATGAAGCTGCAACTGACCATATAGCTGAAAAATTATTTGCTCGTAATGTATTTTTAATATCGAAGGATTGCTTCTTACTTCTTAACGCGCTTAACTCATTTACATCACTAAGTGCTCTAGGCTCGTTAACACTAGCTGCATTCGGTGACAGTGCGGTTGGCTCTAAATCAATTCTAGCCATTAGTTTTTTCTTAAAACCAGGGCTCAATGCACTTGTGCCTCTCATCACATCACCAATTAGATGATACTGACTCCAGACCTCACCCGAGTGGCCATTAGTTTGCATTCCCTCCATCAAATGCGCGGCATCGTCTAAGCCAACTTCATCATCTAATAATGCGGATATTTGCTCGGTCATTTCTTACTCCAAAACCTCATACGTTAATCTGATGCTTTAATACATTAATCTTTAATACGTTAATATAGATACGTTTGTTCAACAAAACTTCAGCTGTTTATTAGTACTTCACTCTTACTACCATCTTTTATTATCAGGTGTATCTAAAAGTGGTTTTAATTTAAGTGAAATTGTATCGCGTGCTCTAAATATACGGGACCTAACCGTACCAATAGGGCAATTCATTATTGTTGCAATTTCTTCATAACTCAAACCTTCAATCTCGCGTAAAGTAATAGCTGTACGTAACTCCTCAGGTAAACTGGCAACGGTATCATTCACGGTTTGCGCAATTTGCTGAGTCATCATAGATGACTCAGGAGTTTCCAATGTGCGTAGCTCATCACCATCTTCAAAGTTTTCAGCATCATCAATTTCTATACCTGTACTAACAGTTGGTCTACGTCCCATAGAAACCAAGTAATTTTTCGCAGTATTAATACCAATGCGATACAGCCAAGTATAGAAGGCACTATCACCTCGAAAGTTTGGTAATGCTCGATAGGCTTTAATAAAGGTATCTTGCACAATGTCCTCAATTTCGGATTGATCGCGCACCATGCGAGATAATAGACGAGCTAATTTACGCTGATATTTATCTACCAACATACCAAATGCACGCTTATCACCACGTTGAGCTCGTAGCACCAACTCATGGTCAATTTCGCGATTTCCAGATACTGGATTAACGGCCACTAGACTCAGATTTCCTTTAGATTTAACCTGCTTAACTGCAAATTCAGTTGTACTTTCCTTACTCACACTCTTTTCACTTTGCGCAGTATAACCTTGCACGGCGGGTTGCACTAAACTTTGCATTAAGTTTAGCTGAGTAAATTCGACTATATTACCAATACGCATCATTAAGTTTCCTCTCAGCAAAGACACAAAACTACAATTTAATTGTTTACCACTGTTTTAATACGTTTATTTAAGCTTATCTATTGCCTATTTTAAAGACAGCTATACACTCTCATTAGTTCCAGAATTTGTTCCAGAACGGCATTTCATTTACTCAAAATTCATACTAAAAACACTATGCAACAATTTGATGTACTTATTATCGGTAGTGGCCTTGCAGGTTTAACTTTAGCATTGCGAACCGCAGAACAAAAGAGTGTTTGCTTGGTAAGTAAACGTAGTATTAATGATACTGCCAGCGATTGGGCACAGGGTGGTATTGCAGCAGTACTTAATGATGAAGACTCTATAGAAAGTCATGTACGTGATACCTTAGTTGCAGGCGGTGGCCTATGTGATGAAGCAGTCACGAGATTGGTAGCCGAACATGCCAAAGAGTCTGTTGAATGGCTGATTGAACAAGGAGTAGGTTTTACACGTAAGCATGATAACTCTGGCTATCACTTAACTCGTGAAGGTGGGCATAGCCACCGCCGTATTATTCATGCAGCAGATACGACTGGCCATGCAGTACAAATGACGCTTTCAGATAAGGTGAGGCAACATCCTAATATCACATTAATGGAGTATCACATTGCCGTTGATTTGATTACTACTAGCAAAATCAATCAAAGTAAAATAAATAGTTCGAGAATTGGATCTGGTGACGATAACACCTGCCTAGGTGCGTACGTGCTGGATAAAGGCACAGGTAAAGTACTTACTATTGCCGCGCAGAACACTATTTTAGCCACGGGTGGCGCAGGTAAGGTATATCTTTACACTACGAATCCAGATGTTAGTACTGGGGATGGCATCGCCATGGCATGGCGTGCAGGCTGCCGCGTAGCGAATATGGAGTTTATACAGTTTCATCCAACCTGCTTATTCCACCCACATGCTAAATCATTTTTGATTAGTGAAGCAGTACGCGGTGAGGGCGGATTATTAAAACTTGCCGATGGTACGCGATTCATGTTTGACCACGATGAGCGCTTAGAGCTTGCCCCGCGTGATGTAGTAGCGCGCGCCATTGACTTTGAAATGAAAAAGCGTGGTTTAGATTGCGTCTATTTAGATATTACAGATAAGCCCTTATCATTCATCAAAGAGCACTTTCCTAACATCTATAAACGTTGCCTAGAATTCGGTATCGACATCAGTAAAACACCCATTCCAGTGGTACCAGCCGCGCACTACACCTGCGGCGGCATCATGACAGACGATAAAGGCCGCACAGATATTGCAAACTTATATGCCGTAGGTGAAACGGCATGCACAGGCTTGCATGGCGCTAATCGCCTTGCTAGCAACTCACTACTGGAATGCTTGGTATTCGGTCAAATGGCAGCAAAAGACATCCTTAGCCAGCCAACAAAATCCTCACCACCACTACCTTACTGGGATGAAAGTCGCGTGACCGATGCGGATGAAGAAGTGCTTATTACGCACACTTGGGATGAGTTACGCCGTTTTATGTGGAACTACGTAGGTATTGTGCGCACTGATAAACGACTAAGCCGCGCCATGCACCGTATTCACATGCTGCGTGATGAAGTGTATGAGTTCTACAGTAACTTCAAAATCAGCAACGACTTAATCGAACTACGTAACTTATTACAGGTAGCAGAGCTCATAGTGGAAAGTGCTATTTCACGCAAAGAGAGTCGCGGTTTACATTACAGTAAAGACCACACCAACCTAGAGGTCGAGCCGATTCCCACCGTACTAGAACCCTCTAACTATTACAGTCTGCTAGACCATGAGTAAATCACAAAAGTACGTCAAGCACATCTAGATTAATGTGTAGAGTTGGCTTCGCTTGCATTTGCATATGGATTAGTATGGCAATAAGCTATGCTGAGCAAAACATTTCTAAAATCACTGCTATTAAAGTAAATGTCACCTACGTATATGACGGCGATACTGTAAAGCTGCGCCCTGTCGTTTCAAACGACTCACATGATGAGTTTAAGTTACGCCTAACCGACATTGATGCACCTGAACGTAACCAAAGCTACGGCTTAAAATCACGTCGCGCACTTATGAAATTATGTAAAGGCGAAAATGTGATTGCCTTAGTAGAAATATACGGTATAGATAAATATCAGCGCTCATTAGGTAAACTAAAGTGCAATGGCGTTGATGCTAGCCATTACCTAGCGGAGCGCGGCTTAGCTTGGTTTTACGCACAATATTCAAGTGATACAACAATTGAGAAAGCGACAGAAAATGCACGTAAACTCGCACTAGGGCTTTGGGCAGATGAACACCCTATTCCGCCTTGGGATTGGCGGCGGAATCATTCGCATCATTAGTATGATGACTTGCATTATCTGCAACTAGCTTCAGCTTTAATGTTGTAACAACCAAGTAAATGGTTTGTAAGTTATTGATATTACAAGAGCCAGCTTTTAAAGTATTGGTCAGACTTTTGCTAAGTTACTCACACCACTTAAAGCTTTACATTAAGTAAACCAAATAAATAATACCAATCTGAATATAAAACGTAACCTATTGTTTTTTATGTATAAAATTAAATTATTACTATTTATACGATTTTTACAAAACTCTTATAAAACGCCATGTTACGATTACATTTCATAGATAATCACAGAGTTATCCACAGATATTGTGGAAAGCATTTTTGCTACAGATGCAAATAAATTTGTCAATCATTTAATTCACCAATTGGTTAAATTAAAATGTTGATTTTTCGAAAGACTATATCTAATTAGTCAAAAATCTAAATCAACATGTCTCTAGCTTTAATTGAAATTCACCGTATAATACAGGCTCCCTGCGCCAACCAATCTGCGTAGCGGTCCTTACCCTTAATCTTCTTGATTTTCATATCATTTGAATGATTATTATATTTGCCTGCCTCGATTGGTGTTGCTTCATGAGTAATAGGTCGGCTTAAATGCCAAGCTGGAGCTTTATACTTTGACAACTGAAACAACTCTTAACTTTAACGAGTTAGGCTTATCTGAAGCTATTTTGCGTGCAATTAGCGACGCAGGCTATACCAGCCCAACCCCCATTCAGTCTAAAGCGATACCGGAAGTGTTAAGCGGTGACGATTTACTGGCAGGCGCACAAACCGGTACTGGCAAAACTGCTGGTTTTACCTTGCCAATTTTACATTTACTTAGCCAAAAACCGTTGAGCGAAACGGTAAAAGGTCGTCCACGTTGTTTGATGCTAACGCCAACACGCGAGTTAGCAGCGCAGATTGAAGAGTCTGTAAAAACGTACGGTAAGTATCTACCGCTAACTTCTACCGTGATTTTTGGTGGCGTAAATGCCAACCCACAAATCGCTCGTTTGAGAAAACCGCTGGATATTTTAGTGGCTACTCCAGGCCGTTTGCTTGACCATGCAGGTGAGAAAAATGTGGATTTATCAGGTATTGAAATTTTAGTACTAGATGAAGCTGACCGCATGTTAGATATGGGCTTTATCCGCGACATTAAAAAAATATTGGCAATGCTGCCTAAACAGCGCCAAAACTTATTGTTCTCTGCAACTTTCTCTGACGAAATTAAAGCCTTAGCCGACGGCTTGTTACATAATCCTCGCCTTGTTGAAGTTGCGCGCCGTAATACGGCTTCTGAGCTTGTAGAACAAACAGCGCATATGGTTGCACAAGGACATAAACGCCAATTGATGAGTTACCTCATTCAACAAAATGATTGGAAGCAAGTATTAATTTTTACACGCACCAAGCACGGCGCGAATCGTTTGGCTGAAAAGCTGGTGAAAGACGGCATTCAATCTGCCGCCATTCACGGCAATAAGAGCCAAAGCGCACGTACTAAGGCGCTTGCGCAATTTAAAGACGGTACGATGCGTGTGCTAGTCGCTACGGACATTGCTGCACGTGGTCTAGACATTGACCAATTGCCGCAAGTGGTAAATTTTGAATTACCGAATGTACCAGAAGATTATGTACATCGTATTGGCCGTACCGGCCGCGCAGGTAGCAGCGGCGCAGCAGTTTCACTAGTGGATCGTGAAGAACTGAAACTACTTAAAGATATTGAAAAACTGATTAAACGTGAGATTCCAAAAGTTCAGGTTGAAGGTTTTGTGCCATCCGACAAGCCAGAGCCAGAGCCACCACGTTCAACGCAAACGCATGGCAGACCGCCACGCGGACATGGCCAAGGTCAACAACGCAAGGCGTATGTATCAGCTGGTACTGAAGGTGGTATTGAAAACTCTGACGCTAGGCGCAACCAAAGTCGAAGCAATGGACAACGTAATGGTCAAGCACCAAATAGAAATGGCGCTCAAGGAAGCGTAGAAAACCGTCAACCGCAAGGCAACAGAGCCAGACCTGCTCAAGGTGGAAATACAAAGAACATGTCGGAAGCCGCGCGCCACCAAGCGATGCCGCAGTCCGCTCTGTTTGTTCCACCTAGCCCGCCGAGCCGACATAAGCCAAACCGCCAAAATCCTGGGCGTACTAATGAAGGGCGTGGCAATGCGAACTGGCCAAACACTAATCCCAATAGCATGCATAGAAATGGTGGCAGAGGTCGTTAGCTCTAGCCGTCACATTCAACACTCAATATTAAACATGCATTACAAAAATAGATTAAAATCTTACTCAACATTTTTTACAAACTTTAATTTAGAACTTTAGCTTAGGACAAGGATAGCACCATGCAAATTGCCATGAATACCGTAGTAACAATGACTTACGAACTAAAGGATGCTGATGGTAATGTGCTTGAGTCAAGCGCAGATCCAGTAGCTTACTTGCACGGTGGGTACGATAACATCTTCCCAAAAGTGGAAGAAGCCATGCATGGCAAAAACGTGGGTGACTCTGTGATTGTAGATTTACAACCAGAAGATGGCTTTGGTGAGTACGACGAAGAGTTAGTACAAATCGAACCAACTAGCGCGTTTCCTGCCGATGAATTAAAAGTAGGTATGCAATTTGAAGGCGAAGACGAAACTGGTGAAGTAATTTTATACACAGTGACCGAAATCGCAGATGGCAAAGTTATAGTTGATGGCAACCATCCTTGGGCTGGAGAGCGTTTGATATTCACTGCAACTGTAACTGATGTCCGTGTAGCAAATAAAGAGGAAGTAACGCATCAACACGTGCATGGCGCTGGCGGCCATCATCACTAAGAGGTTTTAGATTTCGAATATGTTTTGAATAAATAAAACATTAAAATAAATTAAAAAGCACTCTTGATGAGTGCTTTTTAATTACTATTCTGCTTTGACTGTTATCTTCTTATTAACATCTAAAGTCAATCTAGTATTCACATCTTTCATATCTCCATCACTTTTATGTTTTTCTGGCGTATCCACATGTACTCTATCCACACTGACGCCCGCCGCTAGCAAGGCTTTTTGTATCGCGGCTCCGCGAGATTTAGCCAGTATTTCTAAGTCGGCATCTGTCACCTGTATACCAGCAGTGAGCTTCTGTAAGGCCTCTTCGTAATGTCCTTCTTTGGGTTTTTCTAACTTAGCAGCTAACTTTTTCAATAAGCTCTTTTTAGTAAACGTATCATAAAGACTATCAATGGCTTTTTGTGCTTTACTATTATTTAAATCAATTGGCCCTACTGCTTGGCCTTCTAGCAATGTAAACCCCATTTCTTCTGCTACTTTCCTACGCACTATAAGCTCTTTAAGTGCGGCTATATCTAGCCCTACATCATAAACTGGTACGATACCCAGTGCTAAGCCTTGCCTTTTAGCCAACACAGTACTAACTAATTTAATCTTTTCAAGCTCTGGCGGACTGAGTACTGCATTGCCAGCTTCAAATGTAATCGCTTCTAGTTTATCGCCACTACCACCAAAGAGTTTCCCTAAAGCGCGAAATGGCGCAGTAACAATTTTACCGAGCACATTTCTTATGGCTTTCCACACGATGCTTGCATAGCTAAACTGAGGGTCATCTAAACTGCCTGTGATAGGTAGCTCTAAGTCAATCACACCATTGCTATCTTCTAAGATAGCAATGGCCAAATCTAGTGGTAAATCAGCAGCATCTACGCTTTTGATTTTTTCACCTAGTGTTAATTTGTTAATCACAAACTTGTTTTCACTTGCTAACTGGTGCTGCTTGATGTTGTACTCCAGGTCAACGGAGAGCTTTCCAGAGTTGATACGTCTGCCTGCAAACTTTCCAGAATACGGTGTGAGTCGGTTCATTTCTATATTAGTAAATGCTAATTTCAAGTCAGTAAAATTAGTGGCGTTAAATGGCTGTAATGAACCTCGGATACGCGCAGCACCATAATCGTCTACGCGACCATCTAATTCAACTTGTGCAGTAGAGGCCGCATTAGTAGATACACCATTAATCACGCCAGTCAGTGAGTGAATATTAGTACCAAATTGAGGAGTAAGTGAAAGATCGGCGAACTCCAATGCAGCATTATCAATCCTGACAGTTTCAATATTGACAGGGAAGGCGTCTTCTTGCGCCTTAGTATTTAAAGGTGGAGGTGCAAACGATTTGTCGTTGATTGATTTTCCCTCATTTGCAATCGAAGACCTAGCCGCTGCAAGCATACTACCATTATTAGGTATTGCAGTATGCGCAACAGGAGTTCCAACCACTTTTACGGGTGAATCTGACACAGCAACAGCTTGATTGCGTAGAAACTTAGTTACATTCAAGCTTTTATCTTGATTGATAATAAACTTGCCAATAGGTTTAACTATTTGCAATTCAGCCATCTGTAAGCGATTTGGTGCGAGTGAAACTTGTAAGCTAGGGCTACCAAGACGCTCCCAGCTTAAAAATGGCGCTCCACTTGCCTCCTCAACGATATTCAGACTATTGACGCCGAAACCACCATTAAAATTAAGCGCAAAGTCTTTATTAGTTTTTACAGCAAGCTTACCTGTCAAGTCAGCCGTACCTTGATTGAGTGTAAGCAAAGAAAATTGGTTGATATAGGATGCAAATGGAGTAAGCGCAAGGTGATCAAGCTTAACATCAAGATTAGCTGCAAATGGTAACGGCGTGAGTTTGCCTTGTGTACTAAATTGACCACCTTGTTTAATTTTAAAGCCAGCTTTAACAGGCAATGCCCGTTTTAAATCTAGCGAACTATCACGCACCTCTACATTAATTTCTTCAACATCTAATACAGCAGGTATAGCTAAACTGCGATCCTCAACATGAAGGTTTGCATCTTCTAGCGCAGCTTTTTTAAGCGATACAGCCCAGTCAGTTTTATTGCTTGTCTTGCTTGAGCTTATTGTCGTGATACTGACTTTATTACTAGTGCCATTAGCTGCTGGTGTAAGTAGCGTTTGCCAATTGAACGACTTATCCGCTTCCTTGATCAGTTGAGTTTTTAGTCCGCTGAATATCACTGAGGGAATATTTACTTTTTGCTCATCGATTAACACTTCACCATCAGATAGTTGAATATTATCCAAGCTCGCCACTTGCTTATTCGCAGCTGATTTTGCACTAATACCCGTCGCTTTACTTTGAATCTGTGTGACTTCTATACCGCCCTTGGGCATGCCGAGTGCAAGACTCAAATTAAAGTCTGTTACATTCGTTTGTAATGGGCTTAAAAACGACTGATCTAGAAACCCAAGCTTCCAATGTTGTAACTGTACATCAGCTATTTCTAGAGTAAATGGCGCTGCTGTATCTGCAGCATTAATCGTTTTAGCTTGCGTTGGTTCTGGGCTAGCCACTGTTGCCGCCTTACTTTGATTGGCAGGAGTAGCAAACGCTTGTTGCCAATTAACTGTACCATCTTTAGTCATTACTGCATTTACTGAGCCTTGTGGCAGTAGAACCTGTCCGACTTTAGCACTGCGCGCAGCTAAATCTAAACTCACATGGTTAACGGCTAGTTGTGGCAACACCAATAAAGATTGACTATCGCTATTGATTTCGAAGTCTGTCAATTTAATGTTCAAATCTTGAAACTGTAATTGCGGCGTACTGCTCATCACAAAATCTAAACGCGGCATGATGAAGCTAGTCTGCTTTACGCTGAGCTTAGCACTGGAGGCCTGGCCTGCTACATTGCTCAAACTTAACTCAACGTTGTTCAACACAAGCTTGGGTTTATCATTAGGTAGTGAAAAGTTATATCCAAAACTCGTCTGCGCATCGCCTTGGCTAAGCGTTATTGGCAGGTTAACACCTTTTACAATATTCATCAGCTTGGCTAACTTAACGCCATCAAGCGCAACTACACCCTTTGAGGCAACTGGATTAACGCCGACATTGCCTTTCCATCTAAGTGTACCGCCTTGCTCTGGAAAGTTTGCAGCAATCAAGTAGTCACCTCTATCTTGCGGCAAGGTCGAAAATTGACTCAACTTAAAATCTAATGGCGTGATTACAGCTTTAAGCGGCGTGCTTCGACTTGCATCCACATATTCAATGTTACCGAGCTTAACTGAAACATGCTGAATAATTAGTCGTGGAATAGTATCGTCAGGAGGTGATTTATCTTCATTCACCTTGGCGATTAAATCTGCCCAATTGAGTTTACCTTGAGGTGAGATGGCAATCAGTGCTCGAGGATCAACGATACTGATTTCTTTAAACTTCCAAGCTCGTTTAAAAATGCCGCCTGCTTCAAAATCAATCACTAGCTTAGCGAAGCCAGCGAGTGGCGCACCATTCTTTTCTGTTAGCTTGAAATTCTCTATGGTTGCTTTTAAGCGCAAAGGGTCAAAAGCCACTTGACTAACACTGCCTATACTGGCTAATTGTTTTTCCGCAAGCCAAGGGACAAGCTTCTTAGCCAATGGATTAACCGCAAAATAGCCAAATAAGCAGTAGAATATGAACAAGCCAACAAAAATTTTAGCTGGAGGAGTCACTAGGAGTTGTAAGGTTTTTTGTTTTACTAGGTTTAACATGTGGAACCAAACTTTAGTTAAAGTAATTAAGGCGCAGACTTTACAACTTGCATGGAGATTTTAACCATTCATTAACCACATGGCTATTGATTAAAAGATAGTAATCAAAAAATTACAGCTACCCTCTTAGGCTAAGGTTTTTAAATAATAAAGCACTTCTAAAGCTTGTTTAGGTGTTAAATCGTCCGGATTAACACCCTCTAATGCACTCACTGCTGGATGCAACACTACCTCTGGCTCGATTACATCGCTTGCAAACAAGTCTATTTGTGCGTTGCTGCTCGCCACATTTTGATTTTCTAGCTGTAGTAATTTTCGCTTAGCACTTGCTACTACTGATTTAGGAATACCCGCTAATTGCGCAACTTGCAAACCATAACTTTGATTAGCGGCACCTTCTTCTACCTTGTGCATAAACACAATATTACTACCGTGCTCAATCGCGTCAAGATGTACATTTACAGCTTGCTTAAACTCGTCGACTATACGTGTCAGTTCAAAGTAATGCGTAGCAAATAGTGTATAGCTGCGGTTTTTCTCTAACAACTGCTTTGCCACTGCCCAAGCTAAGCTTAAGCCGTCAAAAGTGGATGTCCCGCGGCCGATTTCATCGAGCAAGACTAAACTTTTATCTGTAGCATTATGCAAAATATTAGCAGTTTCAGTCATTTCCACCATAAAGGTAGAGCGACCGCCGGCCAAATCATCAGAGGCGCCAATTCGCGTCATAATGCGGTCAATTTCGCCAATTTTTGCTGAGCTTGCTGGAACGTAACATCCACAGTGCGCCAATAATACAATCAACGCCGTTTGCCGCATGAAGGTTGATTTACCACCCATATTCGGACCAGTAATGAGTAACAACTGACGATAAGAACTTAAAGCGACATCATTGGCAATAAAAGGTTGGGCAATGCTTTCCACCACAGGGTGGCGACCATTCGCAATTTGAATGCCCGTTTCTGTAATAAACTCTGGCCTAACATAATTAAGCGTTTCGGCACGTTCCGCAAAGCAGTTCAACACATCTAAGCTAGCAACCGCACCAGCATTAGTCTGCAGTGCGGTAATGAACGGCATCAATTTCTCTAACACTTCTGCAAAAAGATGCTTTTCACGCGCAAGCGCACGATCATTAGCACTAAGTACTTTATCTTCAAACGCTTTAAGTTCAGGTGTGATAAAGCGCTCAGCATTTTTTAACGTTTGGCGACGTCTATACTCTGCTGGAGCCGTTTCAGCTTGTGTGCGGCTCATTTCGATATAAAAGCCATGCACACTATTATATTCAACTTTTAAATTTGTAATGCCTGTGCGGGCTTTTTCGGCAGCCTCATATTGCAACAAGAATTCGCCGTGATTATGTTGCAATGCGCGTAATTCGTCTAACTCAGCATCGTAGCCGTCAGCAATCACGCCACCTTCACGCAATACCACGCTAGGTTCGGTCTTAATAGCTGTATTAAGCAGATGTACAACCACATTCGGCGCTGTTAGACTCGAACCTAATGTCTGTAACAAGCTGGTTTGCGAGCTTTGTAATTGTGCTTGCAGTAAAGGTAATTGCTGCAAACTTGCAGATAAGCTGGATAAATCTCTAGGTCTAGCAGTTTTAAGAGCAACACGCGCTGTGATGCGCTCGATATCGCTTATACTTTTTAGCGATGACATAGTGTAACTATTGCTTTGGATTAACTCAGCCACTGCTTCATGGCGTTTCATTACCAAATTTCTATCTTGTAATGGGTGATGCAGCCAATGGCGCAAAAGTCGCGCGCCCATGGCAGTTTGCGTGGTATTGAGTAATGAATACAAGGTAGGACTTGCTTCGCCACGTAATGTTATGTCAATTTCTAGATTGCGGCGCGTAGCAGCATCTAGCTGAACATAAGCACTAGTCACTTCAACCGAAATAGCATTGATGTGCGGCAACGTGGTGCGTTGCGTATGTTTCACATAGTCAAGTAAAGCACCTGCCGCACAAATAGCAGGCTTAAGGTTAGCGCAACCAAAACCATTGAGATCATAAGTGTTGAACTGCTTAGTGAGCGTATTAAACGCACTATCAAAATCAAACTGCCAAGGGCTTAAGCACTTTTTAGCTACTTTACTTATACCAATTGCTGTATGCTGAAAATCGTCAGTCAGCAAAATTTCGCTAGGAGCAATACGCTCAATTTCTTGGCTCAACAACCCGACCGCTATCTCACTCAAAACAAAAGCACCAGAAGCCAGATTCAAACGTGCTAAACCAATCACACCCTCTGCTTGAAAGATACTTAGTAGCTGATTATCGCGAGACTCATCTAACAACGCAGCATCAGTCAATGTGCCTGGCGTTAAAATGCGCGTCACCTGCCGCTCAACTGGGCCCTTACTGGTTGCAGGATCGCCTATTTGCTCACAAATCGCAACCGCTTCACCTAGCTTAGCCAATTTAGCCAAGTAACCTTCGGCCGCATGATATGGCACGCCTGCCATTTTAATTGGCTGGCCATTACTGCTGCCGCGATGGGTTAATGTAATACCGAGTAAACGTGAAGCTTTTTCAGCGTCTTCAAAAAATAACTCATAAAAGTCACCCATACGATAAAGCAACAGCATGTCTGGATGCTGTGCTTTTAGGCCAAGATACTGGCGCATCATAGGGGTGTGACTAGTGGTTAACTCCGTAGCGTTAACAGTTTTTTGCGTCTTAGTCATGATTTACAACATCCTTATCGAGCGACTTTTTAGGTGGGAAAATAAACTCACCGGGATGTTGATTTAATCTCGTTGCTAAATTTGCTAATAGCAGTCGCCACTGTTTAAATCGAACCTTACGCGACTTCATAGCTACGTAAAGCGCCAAGCTAAAACTCACTGCAAGATTCACGAAGCCAATTAACACTAGGTTCAATGTAATATAAGTAATAGCTTGCCAACTTAATACAAAATCTAAAGCAACCGTAGCATAGCCAATATAGGCCGAAGAGAAGGTAATGTGCCTAATATCAAACGGCAAGCCAAATAACACACCTATCGCCGTCATACCACCTAGTAAACATCCGAAATAAAAATTACCTGCTAACGCACCCAAGTTGTTTTCTACGTAGTTAGCAACACGATTAACTCGTGCAATACCTAAAACTTTTTGTAACCATTTAACAGCACGTAAGCGCTGAGGAACTTTGTTATAAATTGCCAAATTATCGTGGTAACCTGCAATTAAACCCGACAAAAATAAGCAAACGCCCGCTACAGCCGCGTAAAGCAAAGCACCGCTATGAAAAGGATCTATATCAGCTATTAAACTATATGCTTTTTCTGGCGTGATAAAATGTTGACCAGTAAAGTGTAGCACACCTAAAGCAATTAACATTGCGATGGGAACAACCAATACTACATTGCCAAAAATTGCAACGAGTTGGCTACGCATAGTGTTTGCAATTATCGCTACTAGATTATCCATTTCTTTAGATTTACTATCTGTCGCATCTATACTAGCCGCAATCGCGGCAGCTGTCATAGCAGGTTGCTTAGTAGCTACGGTGAAATGCAATATGTGAATTAAAATAAAACCTAGGCCATAATTTAAACTAAATAAGATGGCTTCAGTAAGCGGTGCCATGTGCTGTTTGGCAAGCGTAATTTTAGCCATCGCCATAAAGGCGATAATCACGCCTGCACCCATCGCTGAACGCATTAATGCAAAGTATTCGCTACGATTGCCTGTGATGTAATGCTCACCTGTACGACTAGCATTTTCAGTCACACGCAGTGCCATCACCTCCATGTTCTCACGCCAGTGCTCACCCACATCGTTTTTATGGCACTCACTGTAAACGAGCTCTTTAAAGAGCTGTACAATTTTTAAGTTAGCTACAGAGTTGGCATCTTTAAAACTCGCATCTTGATTACTGACGTTGTGATTACTACGGGTATGGTCAAGAATCTCGAGTAACGTTTCAAGTCTAGCTATTTGTTGTGCCATACCTTGCAACATAAAAGTAAGTTGTATACTGGTGCCAACGGTCGCACTATTGCGCCGAATTTTCATGACTACTTCACTACATTGATGCAGCATTACTAGTATATGCTTAATGTCAGTATCGCTACCTTTTGCACTCAAGCCGTCGGTATCAACATCAGGTGACACCAAAAACTTAGCTAACTCTATTTGCTGTGCTATAAAGGGTGAGGTATGTTGTTCGAGCTCAGGGTGATTACGTAATAACTCAGGCTCTAAGCCCAATGCCGCTATTCGATATGAGAGTACTTGGGTTGCTTCTAAAAAATTCTGTCTACACGACTCTACAATAGGCTTGGTAGTATCGGTACTAGCCTCATTAAACCGTATTGCAACGACCAACTTTTCCCAAACCTCATCAGGTACAGCCTGTACCCATAGTTCATCACTAACTTTAGTGAAGAAGCACGCGAATAGATCGATGAGATACGATTCATCAACCGCCTCAGGTAAAAGTTTATGTCCTATCCGCCTGCGCATTTCAGTAAAAAATCCTGAAAAGGCCGAATGACGAGACACTAGAAATAATGAGATTGGTTTATGTTCGCTTAATAGTCTTAATATTGCCTCACGCAGTTGGCGCGCTTTTTCAGGATGACTATTCAACAAGTAACACAGGGCTTGAATGGCTTTGATGGCCACCTCCACCTGATGTGGCTTTGGTGGCCTAATTTCTGCAATTAAACTTGCAACAAACTTAGCTGTAGATTGCGGCGAGTGAGCAGATTCATTTATATGTCGCTCGAACACATGCTCTATCATTTTTCTTTAGGCGTTTTCAAGTCTTCTGTTAAGTGTGGGCTTAATACTTGTAGCATTTGCGAAAATACCTTTGGATTAGCCGCAACGATATTACCTGTGGTAAGCCATGATTCATTACCCTCAAAATCACCCACAATACCACCTGCTTCTTGTACGATTAAACCGCCTGCAGCAATATCCCAAGTTGATAAGTCTACTTCCCAAAAACCGTCATACCAGCCAACTGCTACATATGCTAAATCTAAGGCCGCAGAGCCAGGGCGACGAATACCTGTGGTTTTTTTAATCATGTCTTTCAACATATTCATATATGTATCTAGATGTGTGAAATCACGGAAGGGGAAACCTGTACCGATTATGGTATCTTGCAACTTTGTGCGTTGAGATACGCGAATGCGTTTGTCGTTTAAAAAGGCGCCGCGACCTTTAGTTGCAGTAAATAGGTCATTGCGATTTGGATCGTACACGACGGCATGCGTCAATACGCCACGCTCTTGTAAAGCGATTGAGATACAGTATTGCGGCATACCATGCAAAAAGTTAGTAGTGCCGTCTAATGGATCAATAATCCAAATGAAATCAGACTCAGAGTTCGATTCGCCGCTTTCCTCACCCAAAAACCCGTGCGTGGGATACAAATCTTTCAGCATGCCAATAATAGCGTTCTCTGCGGCTTTATCTACCTCCGTGACGAAATCATTGTAAGTTTTAGTTTGAATTTTAAGTGAGCCTACGTCTTCGGAGGCACGTGTAATAATATTGCCAGCGCGGCGTGCAGCTTTCACTGCATTGGATAACATAGGATGCATATTTTCTCGAGTCTTTGTTGGTAGTCTGTTGCTTTAACCTTTATTAAATTAAATTTAGGCTAAATGCAGTTTGGCCATTACTTAAAATTCAATGACTTAAACTTTAAAGTCATGTTAAAGAACTGATAAGTCAGTATTTTAATACTATTTCACTTATTCACCAATTAACATGTTTATCAACAGCCTTCAATAATCTTAACTTGAGCAATTTAGAATCTTGTAGAAGCAAGTACTCTTAGTCTGCCGCGGCTACACCGTGTGATTAGCTCACACTTTATCTATCAACACTCGTGACTTAGACTTTCTTTTTTAACATGTTGCATGTATATCGCGAGGTCTAGCATCCTAAGGTTGTTACTGTATTTAATTTTTTATTTTTAATCGCAATCATGTAAAAGATTTAAATACTCAGAATCCATATAGCGTAGAGCTTAGAATGATAAAATGACACTTTAATGGTGATATTTCATGACAGTAAAATTAGATACAATAAAATTAGACATTGCAAAAGCAGAGCCCTTACATAATATCCGCGTAGTGTTGTGCCAAACTAGCCATCCGGGGAATATCGGCTCCGCAGCACGAGCCATGAAAACCATGGGGCTGAAACATTTATATTTAGTAAAACCAGATAAATTTCCAGACGCACATGCCACAGCTCTTTCAACTGGCGCTGCAGATTTACTTGAAAATGCAATTGTAACTGAAACATTAAGCGAAGCTCTGCAAGGTTGCGCGCTAGCCATCGGCATGAGTGCACGTAAACGTCAAATTTCACATGAACTTGTCAATGTACGCGAAGCTGCTCTAAGAGGTAGTAAAGTAGCCGCTTCTCAGCCTATCGCTTTGGTATTTGGTACTGAGATGAGCGGCCTTTCAAACGCAGAACTAGATTACTGTCAACTACTCGCCATGATTCCAGCTAACCCTGAGTATTCCTCGCTCAATCTAGCGGCAGCTGTACAAGTAATGTGTTACGAAATGCGCATGGCCGTGCTCGAAGGTAAGCTTGATGAAGCCACACCAACCGAATACGCAACCAATGAGGCGCTAGAAGGTTTGTATGCACATTTAGAGGATACGCTCATTAAGATTGGTTATCTTAACCCTAGTGCGCCAAAAAAACTTAGTGAACGCATACGTCGTATCTACGCTCGTGCCAAATTAGAAAAAGAAGAAGTAAATTTACTTAGAGGCATACTAACGCTGACCATAGAGCCGAAAAAGCATACTAAGTATTAATAAAATCTAAGCTATGTTAAGACTCACCATTGATTAACTGAGCCTGCACATTAATACCTTTTAAAACAATCGTCGTTACAAGTTATGGCATAATATTGCAATGTTTAATCACCTAAAAGAAGACATCTCTATCGTGTTCGAGCGTGATCCTGCAGCGCGTACACACTGGGAGATACTTACCACTTATCCAGGCGTACATGCTCTGCTAATGCACCGTTTATCGCACTGGCTATGGAAGCAACGCCTATACTGGCCTGCTCGCTTCAACTCACACCTAGCTCGCTGGCTTACAGGGATTGAAATTCACCCAGGCGCCACTATTGGCCGTCGCGTATTTATCGACCATGGCATGGGCGTAGTCGTCGGCGAGACCGCAGAAATTGGTGATGATTGCACGCTTTACCATGGGGTAACTTTAGGAGGCACCTCATGGAACAAAGGTAAACGTCATCCTACACTTGAAAGAGGTGTTGTGATTGGGGCTGGTGCAAAAGTACTCGGCCCGATTACTGTAGGTGCTGGCGCGAAAATCGGCTCTAATGCAGTTGTTGTAAAAAACGTACCAGCTAATGCAACGGCTGTCGGCATACCCGCTCGGGTTTTAGAGGAAGAAAAAGCCAATAAAATAGAGTCTAACAAGAGCATCAGTTTTACAGCATATGCCGTGATTGATGATAACGATAAGTTTAATCATGAGGCGATGTCTAAAGCGCTGCAAGCACTTCTAGAGCGCAGTGCGGATCAGGATAGTAGACTAGCCGAGTTAACATTACAACTTCAGGCACTTAGCGGCGATGAAACTAGTAATACCAAGGTCGCTAAAGCATTTGATGTAAAACAGTCGATTAAAAACAAAACTCCCAAGCAAAACAACTTAGAGGATTAAGCTAAAAAAGCTACTGGGATCAATAAATCATCTTAACATTTGGATTATTAATAGACTTAAATACGATTTGTGAGACTGAGTGAACTTAAATGGCCTAATAGTTGACTAAAGTTATCAGGTATTATAAAATTGCCTGCAACTATATAGGTGCCATTTACTGATGAAACTTACAACAAAAGGTCGTTTTGCAGTGACCGCAATGCTAGACTTGGCTTTGCACGAGGCGCTAGCCAGTAGCGAGAGCGAGTTCACCGACAATCAAGCTAATGAAATTAAACCCGTTACGCTAGCTGGCATTAGCGAACGTCAGAGCATATCACTTTCATACTTAGAGCAATTATTCAGCCGCTTACGTCGTCAAGGCTTAGTGAATAGTGTTCGTGGGCCTGGCGGTGGCTACAAGCTTGCAAAAAACTATGCGGATATTTCAGTCGCTGAAATTATTAATGCAGTAGATGAACAAATCGATGCAACGCATTGCGGTGGCCATGAAAACTGTAAAGATGAGGGTCGTTGTATGACACACGACTTATGGTCTACATTAAACACTAAGATTTTAGATTACCTTGCAGGCGTTAGCTTAGCCGACATGGTAGCATCTCAGACCACGGATAAAGATAAAACAGAGAAAGATAAAAAAGTCACCATTATGCCGCGCACAAACAGCGCTTGCAGTCAAAAAGGTTCTATAACCGAGGCTGCAGTCGTTTAACTTTAGCGATACTTTAGTCATGGCCAGCATCTACCTTGATCATAATGCGACTACTGCGCTTGACAATAGTGTATTGGAATCTATGTTACCTTGGATGACAAGCCAAGCGGGCAACCCAACCAGCCGCCATATTTTTGGTCGTGCAGCCCGTGATGCTGTGGAGCATGCAAGGGCACAAGTTGCTGAAGCCTGCGGTGCTTATACTTCACAAGTGGTGTTTACTTCATGTGGCACAGAAGCCAATAATTTTGCAGTAAAAGGCATGACAGAAATTAAGTCAGCAACGACAGCACGGCAAATTTTAACAAGTGCAATTGAGCATCCGTGTGTGAGCCGGCCTGCAATTGCCATGCAACGATATGGTTATGTCAACCAAAGAATTGTAGTTGATGCAGATGGAAAAGTAGATTTAGAAAAATTTAAATTGCAGTTAAACGCGCCGACTGGCTTAGTTTCAGTCATGTTGGCAAACAATGAAACAGGTGTGATACAAGAGCTTGATATTATTACTGAAGCAGCTCGAAGTGCAGGAGCATTCATGCATACAGATGCGGTACAAGCACTAGGAAAAATTAATCTGAATTTTGCAGATTTAAACGTCAATGCAATGACGATTTCTAGTCACAAAATTCATGGCCCGCAAGGCGCAGCTGCGCTAATAGTAGATAAAAAACTGGACTTACCGCCACTATTACACGGTGGTGGGCAAGAAAGGGGTTTACGTAGTGGAACGGAAAATGTTGCAGCAATTGTTGGTTTTGGTGCTGCCTGTGAGTTGGCAATAAGTAATCTGGCTAATTTTTCAGCACACACTACAGCCTTACGCAATCAGCTTGAGCAAGGCTTGCAGGCATTGGCGGCCAACATTTTTGGCAAGCACGCAGCACGTATACCGAATACTAGTTTTTTTTCGATTGACAGCATCGAAGGTGAAACGTTAGTCATGGCTTTAGATCGTAAAGGCTATGCGGTTGCTAGCGGCTCGGCATGTTCTAGCGACAGCACCGAGCCAAGTCATGTACTTTTGGCAATGGGCGTGCCTGCAGATGTAGCGCGTGGCGCTATAAGAGTTAGCTTCAGTGCTAGTAACACCTCAGCGCAAGTTGCAAGCTTCTTAGCCACATTGAATAATGAAATATTGAGATTAAGACAATTGACGGCAATAGCCGCTTAATTAAGGTGTAGTCGGTCAGATTTTATCTGGCTTACAAAATCTAAACCGATTTAATAAAATGCAAGGATAAACGAAAGAATGTCAGCTTCACTAGAAATGCCAGTTTCAAAACACGCAGAAGATAGTATGCATCCAATTTACTTGGATTACTCAGCCACTACACCTGTTGACCCACGCGTTGCTGCTAAAATGATTCCATATCTCACGCAAGATTTCGGCAACCCAGCTTCACGTAGCCACCCGTATGGCTGGACTGCTGAAAAAGCGGTTGAAAACGCACGCGAAGAAGTTGCCAAATTAGTGGGTGCAGACCCGCGGGAAATCGTATGGACATCTGGTGCAACTGAATCTAACAACCTTGCAATTAAAGGGGCAGCGAATTTTTACAGTGGCAAAGGTAAACATATCATTACTGTAGCAACAGAACACAAAGCTGTGATTGACCCTATACGCGAACTTGAGCGTCAAGGCTTTGAGGCCACATTCTTAGAGCCAGAACCAAACGGCTTAGTCGACTTAGAAAAGTTCAAATCGGCAATTCGCCCAGATACTGTTTTAGCTTCTGTGATGTTAGTTAACAATGAAATCGGCGTAATTCAAGACATCACGGCAATCGGCAATGTCTGTCGTGAAAATGGCGTGATTTTTCATGTAGATGCTGCGCAAGCTACAGGTAAAGTACACATTGATTTAGAAAAGCTACCTGTCGATTTAATGAGTTTTAGTGCACATAAAACTTACGGTCCTAAAGGTATAGGCGCACTGTATGTTCGTCGTAAACCGCGTATTCGTATCGAGGCACAAATGCACGGCGGTGGTCATGAACGTGGTATGCGTTCAGGTACATTAGCTACACATCAAATCGTTGGTATGGGTGAAGCATTTAGAATTGCACGTGAAGAAATGGATTTAGAGAACGCACGCATTCGTCGCTTACGCGATAAACTACTACACGGTCTAGAAACTATGGAGGAAGTTTACGTAAATGGTGATTTAGAACATCGCGTTCCACACAATTTAAATATCAGTTTCAATTATGTAGAAGGTGAGTCTCTGATTATGGCAGTGAAAGGCATTGCTGTTTCAAGCGGCTCTGCATGCACCTCAGCCAGCTTAGAGCCAAGCTATGTTTTGCGTGCTTTAGGCCGTACAGATGAGTTAGCGCATAGTTCAATTCGCTTCTCGATTGGTCGCTTTACGACTGAAGAAGACGTTGATTACACGATCAACCTAATGAAGAGCAAGATTGATAAATTAAGAGAATTATCCCCACTTTGGGAAATGTTTAAAGACGGAATTGATCTAAGTAAAGTGCAGTGGGCTGCACACTAGAAATGCTACTATTTTACTTTGACTAGGCGAAAAAATAGTGTGCATTTGCAATTTGAAAAGAATACTTAAGGAGTAAAAATCATGGCATATAGCGACAAAGTTTTAGATCATTATGAAAACCCGCGTAATGTTGGGACCTTAGACAAGAGCGACCCAAATGTAGGTACTGGCATGGTTGGCGCACCAGCTTGCGGTGATGTAATGAAGTTAATGATTAAAGTAAATGATAGCGGCATTATCGAAGACGCTAAATTCAAAACCTATGGTTGCGGCTCAGCAATTGCCTCAAGCTCTTTGGTAACAGAGTGGCTCAAAGGCCGTACCATTGATGAAGCTTATGCGATTAAGAACTCAGAAATCGCTGAAGAGTTAGCATTGCCGCCAGTAAAAATTCACTGCTCTGTATTGGCTGAAGATGCAATTAAAGCGGCAGTAGCCGACATTAAAGCTAAGCAAGCTGCGAAAGAGACAGCATAATTTATGGCAATATCACTGACAGAAACAGCGGCTAATCGTGTAGAGAAATTCCTTGCTAATCGCGGTAAAGGCATTGGCTTACGTTTGGGCGTTAAAACCACTGGCTGTTCAGGCATGGCTTATACGCTAGAGTTTGTAGATGAAATGCATCCAGAGGACACCGCGTTTGAAAGCCATGGTATTAAAGTGATTGTTGACCCTAAAAGCCTTGTTTACATTGATGGTACAGAGTTAGACTTTACCAAAGAAGGTTTAAATGAAGGCTTTAAGTTTAACAATCCCAACGTTAAAGACGAATGTGGTTGCGGTGAAAGCTTTACAGTGTGAGTCTGAATTACTTTGAGCTGTTTGGTCTTAAACCAATTTTTAACATTGACTTAACCACACTAGAAAGCAACTTTCGCAAGATACAATCTGAATCTCACCCAGACAGATTCGTAACGGCACCAGCTGCAGAAAAGTTAAGTGCGATGCAACAAGCAACGCTGGCAAATGAGGCTTATCTATGTCTTAAAAGCCCAGCTAATCGCGCTAAATACTTACTAGAGTTACAAGGTGTCACGGCGATTAGTGAAACTAATACCGTCATGCCAATAGACTTTTTGATGCAGCAGATGGAGTGGCGAGAGGCGATGGAAGATGCTGTGTCGGCTAAAGATATCAGCGCTTTAGATAACTTACTTGCTAAAATCCGAGTTGAAGCAAAAAGCCTGCAAGAGAGCTTAATCAACTTAGTAGATGTACAGAATGATTATGCCTCTTCCGCTGATGCTACTCGCAAACTCATTTTTATCGATAAAGTGTCTGAAGACATTAATCACGCAATTGAGCAAATAGACATTTAAGATAACAATAAACTGATGGCACTTTTCTAATGGCATTACTGCAAATATCCGAACCCGGCATGAGTGCCGCACCACACCAGCACAAGCTAGCTGTAGGTATCGACCTAGGCACGACAAACTCTTTAGTGGCTACCGTAAAAAGTGGGATGGCGGCTGTATTGCAAGATGAGCACGGCCATGCACTGCTACCTTCTGTGGTACGTTATATGCCAGAAGATGGAGTAGTAGTTGGGCATGATGCACAAGCTCAACAAAGTGCCGACCCAGTTAATACCATTGCATCAGCCAAACGCTTTATGGGGCGCAGTCTAAGTGATATAGCGGATAGAGCACACATCCCGTACAACTTTATAGATAGCTCTGACTCAACCAAGCTACTACAAATTCAAACCCGCGCTGGTTTAAAAACGCCAGTAGAAATATCTGCGGAGATATTGAAAGCACTTAAAACACGCGCTGAAAAATCACTTGGCGGCGACTTAATTGGCGTAGTCATTACCGTACCAGCCTATTTTGATGATGCGCAACGCCAGGCCACAAAAGATGCTGCGCGACTAGCTGGGCTAAATGTATTGCGGCTACTTAATGAACCTACTGCTGCTGCAGTGGCTTATGGTTTAGACAACGCGGCGGAAGGTACATTCGTCATTTACGACTTAGGTGGCGGCACGTTTGATGTCTCCATACTCAAACTGACTAAAGGCGTGTTTGAAGTGCTTGCGACCAACGGAGATTCTGCGCTCGGTGGAGATGATTTTGACCACCGCATCTATTGCTGGGTGCTAGATAGAATCAGAGAAAGTACCAGTAACTTTAATCCGCTAAGTGAAAACGATACTCGCTTGCTACTGACCAAAGCGCGTCAGGCAAAAGAGTGGTTAACAGATAATCATGAAGCGCAAATTGTATGTCGTTTAAGTAGTGGTATGTTAATTGATGTAACACTCACTGCAACCCAATTTGTAGAATTCACACAGCAATTGGTGATGAAAACGCTCGCACCTACGCGTAAAGCCATGCGTGATGCTAAGCTTACACTAGAAGATATTAAAGGCGTAGTACTAGTAGGCGGCGCTACACGTATGCCGCAAGTAAGGCACGCAGTTGAAGAGTACTTTAAACAAACGCCGCTTACTAATTTAGACCCAGACAAAGTTGTAGCACTTGGTGCAGCAATTCAGGCCAATGCTTTGGTAGGCAATCGCAGCGAAGATGATTTATTACTGCTAGACGTGACTCCACTTTCCTTAGGTTTAGAAACCATGGGAGGCTTAGTCGAAAGAATTATCCCTCGTAACAGCACATTACCAATTGCGCGCGCGCAAGACTTCACCACCTACAAAGATGGTCAAACCGCTATGAGCATACAAGTAGTACAAGGCGAGCGCGAACTAGTCGCCGATTGTCGTTCCTTAGCGCGTTTTGAGCTACGCGGCATTCCACCTATGGCTGCTGGCGCTGCACGTATACGTGTAACTTTTCAGGTAGACGCAGATGGTCTACTTTCTGTCAGCGCTCGCGAACAAACCAATGGTGTTGAAGCACATGTAGTGGTTAAACCATCATACGGATTAAGTGAGGATGAAATCGCATTTATGCTCAAATCGTCATTTGGCAGTGCAGAAGCCGACAAAACAGCACGTATGCTAGCTGAGGCACGTGTATCAGCAGGGGCCATTATCAACTCAGTTACACTAGCTTTAGATGCTGACAGCCATTTGATTAGTGCACAAGAAAAGCGAACAATTGAAGCTGAAATACAGAATCTACAAATAGCAATCCAAGCTGAAGATGCTCACGCCATTAACAAAGCCGTAGATGCGTTAAATCATGCAACCGAAGCCTTTGCTGCTGCCCGCATGAATGCTAGTGTGAGCCATGCATTAAGTGGGAAAAGCTTAGACTCAATTAACTTATAACGCCTATATTTCCGTACAGATGGAAATAATGAAAAAACTTAGCTAGGAAACAAAATGCCGCAAATTATCATACTGCCACACATAGAACTCTGCCCAGATGGTGCCGCCATTGAAGCTAAGACTGGCGAGTCGATATGCGATGCATTACTAAATAACCATATTGATATAGACCATGCATGCGACCAAGCTTGCGCCTGCACTACTTGCCATGTAATTGTGCGCGAAGGCTTTAAGTCACTCAACCCATCAAATGACCAAGAAGATGACTTACTAGATAAAGCTTGGGGATTAGAGCCTAACTCTCGCTTATCTTGTCAAGCACTTATCGGTACAGAGGACTTAGTGGTAGAAATACCGAAGTACTCAATCAATATGGCAAAAGAAGGCCACCGCTAAGCCTTTATCTGTTAATTGCCTTAAAGCTTCAAGTTCTTAGAGTTTTAAGGTATCTTCTAGAAAGTTAACTTGGCCTGTAGAGATATCGTAAACACCGCCTATCAAACCAATTTTCTTCTCATTAAGTAAATCTTCAATAATGTCGCTGCTGTGCAAAATTTGCTTAATTTGCACTCTAACATTCTGCTCACATACTTTAGCCAAGAAGTCTTCATTACTTGAATCACGCGACTCCAGCACCGTTTTCTCTTGGCGAACAGCTGGACGAATGTGATTAATAATCTCGCCAATATGACCTTCTCTAAAGTTATCACAAGCGGCTTTTATTGCGCCACAGCTAGAATGCCCAAGCACGACAATCAGTTTAGAACCCAAATACTTACTTGCAAACTCTAAACTACCAATACCTTTGTCTGAGGCAATATTACCAGCCAAGCGCACGCTAAAAACATCACCTAAAGCTTGATCAAACAACAACTCCACAGGTGCACGCGAGTCACTGCAACTTAAAAATGAGGTAAATGGATGCTGTTTATCTTTTGTAATTTCAATTAAAGACTGATAGTCTTTTTTTGAAGTTTGATTATGCGTAAAGCGTCGATTACCTTCAATCAGAATATCCAAAGCCTCTTGCGGAGACATTTTATCGCGATTAAGTAATGGATGTTGATACATGCGAATTACCTTTCAAAACTAAGTACGCGAATTATACCTGATTGCACTTTTTGAGCGATGCGTCACTGTATAAGATAGAATGAAAAAACCCGCTGCATGAGCGGGCTTTCGTTAAATTGATACTTATTCCACTTGGTTAGAACTTGTAAGTCATATCAAGTTGATACAAGCTAAAGCTATCAAGATTTAAACCAATGTCATTCCCTGAACCAATTGCGCTAATATCACTATTCTTTCTAGAGCCATGCCCAGCTGAAAAGTTGAAAAATACGTTATCGCGAATATTGTATTCTGTTTTAAGCACAACACCTTTCATATTGACACGTGAGTCAAAGAAATCTGAATCTGGCGTATTTGGGTCTAGTGCATAAACACCTACATCTTGGTACCATAAATTTGCAGACCAATCACCTTGTTTAGGTTTTTTGTCCTGTTTCTGTGCAAGACCAACACCTAGCATCCATGCTTTATCATCATTGCCAGCGGCTCTAATTGCAGCTAGCGTTGCGCCAGTAGCATTTGCTTGTGCTGATTTATAACGATCATTACCGTCAAGATTTAATGCATAGTCACCGAATATTTTAGCTTGTAAACCAGCTATGCCAAAATTAATTTCAGCTGGGATTTCAATAATTTGCAAGTCGTTTGTTGCCAATGGATTAGATCCTAAACCATTACCCGTACCTACTGCCGGAGTAAATGCACCAGTACCTGATGATCCAGTTATAAGGTTTTTATTCGGTTTGCTATTTGTGTAAGTGTAATATGTTAAAGCTGCTTTTGCAGACACATCATCAGTAATCTTAAACTTAGCACCACCTTGGAAAGCCAACAACTCGTTTGAAGTTTTACCTGGGCCGGTAGTACCAACAGCATTAGTTGTCCTTCTATCTCCCTCATATTGCGATTGAAATGCTGTTAAGAAAACATCCGTATCACCTACTTTGAAGTTGGCTTTCTCCGCCAAACCTTCAATGGTTAAATCGCCATCCCACACCATAGATGTAGTGTAAAGTGGATTTGCAATGCGGCCAGCTTCAACGGCTAACCAATCCGTTATATTCCAACCTAACATTGCACGTTTAACTAAAAGCGCGTCTTTATTATTAGCACCATTTATTGAGCCGAATGTTGCGTTATCAGAGCGCCCACCTGAACCCATAGCAAAAGCCAAGTCTGAGTAAAAATCACCAGCTGTCGTTTTAGCACCGAAAGTTAATTTGTAACGTGTTCTTGTTCTTTCTTGCTCAATTGATTTTGCTTGGTCATCTTCACCTTTACGTAATTCAGCACGTGCGCGGATATCTCCATAAACCGTTGCATTATCGATAGCATCAGATACTGTAAGACGAGTAGCTTTTTTAACTTTTTTATCAGCAAGTTGGATATCGTTTTCACGACCTTTTAATAATGGCAATGCCTCTTCTTCTGTTAACACACCTTTTGAAACTAATGCCTGCACAAGATCAAATGTAGAGTCAGCCATTGCATTTGTGCCAAAGCTCATCAGAGCTGAACCAGCCAGTGTTACGGCTACCATATTACGTAATTTCAAATTCATTAAAAACCCCTTATAAAAATTAACTGTCTCAATATTTTTTCAACACGAGCAGTTTGTAATTTCTATATGACAATTTGATGACAAAGAACTAATAAGTGACCGACCAACAACAGGTATGTTGCGCATTTACAACAATAAAAAACGCCTATTAGATTTAACTAATAGACGTTCTAAAGCTATCTTTATAAAGATAAAAGTACTACATTGAATTAACTTTCTGTACGCATGTGTGGGAACAGAATCACATCGCGGATACTTGCACTATCGGTAATCATCATCACTAAGCGGTCTATGCCGATACCGCAACCACCTGCTGGTGGCATGCCGTACTCTAGAGCGCGAATAAAGTCTGCATCATAGAACATGGCTTCATGGTCGCCGGCTTCTTTGGCTTTCATTTGCGCATGGAAGCGTGCTGCTTGATCCTCAGCGTCGTTTAATTCACTGAAGCCATTGGCAATTTCGCGGCCAGTCACAAACAACTCGAAACGCTCGGTAATTTCTGGGTTTTTGTCAGAGGCGCGCGCCAATGGCGAAACTTCCACTGGATAATCAATAATATAAGTGGGTTCCCACAATTGGCTTTCCGCGGTTTCTTCAAACAAGGCCAATTGCAATGCACCTAAACCTGCATGGTCAAATGGTTTTGTACCATGTTTAAGGATTTCCGCACGTAGGAACGCTTCATCATTTAACTGCTCAAGCGTATATTGTGGCGCATACTTTTGAATGGCGCCCACAATGGTTAAGCGTTGAAATGGTTTGCTTAAATCTAACTCACGGCCTTGGTACTCCAACACCGCTGTGCCACGCGCTGCAATAGCTGCGGTGCGAATACAATTTTCAGTAAAGTCCATCAACCATTGATAATCGGTATAAGCCGCATAAAATTCCATCATGGTAAATTCTGGATTATGACGAACGCTTAAGCCTTCGTTGCGGAAGTTACGATTCACTTCAAACACACGCTCAAAACCACCTACAACAAGGCGTTTCAAATATAGTTCTGGGGCGATACGCATATACATTTGCATATCTAAAGCATTGTGATGCGTAATAAATGGCTTAGCAGAGGCACCACCTGGAATCGGATGCAACATCGGCGTTTCAACTTCTAAGAATTCATTTTGAATCATAAAATTACGAATAGCAGAAACCACTTTGCTACGTGCCACAAAAGTCGCACGTGTTTCTTCACTAGTGATTAAATCAACATACCTTTGTCTGTATTTCACTTCTTGATCTTGCAAGCCATGAAATTTCTCTGGCAAAGGACGCAAAGATTTTGTTAACAAACGAATTTCAGTGACTTTAATTGAAAGCTCACCGGTTTTAGTTTTAAATAAATGACCTGTCGCGCCTAAAAAGTCACCCAAATCCCAATGTTTAAACTGCTCGTAGACCTCTTCACTGATCATATCTTTGGCAACATAAAGCTGAATTCGGCTACCTGCATTTGCACCACTACCATCTTGAATAGTCGCAAAACTGGCTTTACCCATCACACGTTTTAGCATCATACGACCAGCCACTACAACATTGACTGGTGTTACTTCAAATGCTTCATTTTCTTGATTAGCATAAGTCGCGATTAAATCAGCGGCTTTATGTTGCGGCTTAAAATCATTAGGAAATGCTACGCCACCAGTGGCTTCACGTATAGACTTTAACTTTTCACGACGCTCGGTAATCACGTGGTTTTCGTCTACAGCAACCATTTCACTATTTTGCTGACTATTTTCTTGATTGCTCACTCTTTAGACTCCCTGCTTCAAACTGACTTGTATAAATGGGTCAAGGTCGCCATCTAGCACGCCTTGCGTATTACCAATTTCTACATTGGTACGTAAATCTTTAATGCGGCCTTGGTCTAACACATAAGACCTGATTTGATGCCCCCAGCCAATATCGGTTTTAGCATCTTCAAGCGCTTGCTTGTCGGCATTGCGCTTGTTTAGCTCCAGGTTATACAGCGCACCTTTAAGCATATTCATTGCTTCATCGCGATTGCGATGTTGTGAGCGGTCATTTTGACACTGCACCACGGTATTGGTGGGAATATGGGTAATGCGCACAGCGGAATCAGTTTTATTAATGTGCTGACCACCCGCTCCGCTGGCACGATAAGTATCAATGCGCAAATCGGCTGGGTTAATATCAATTTGGATTGAATCATCAACTTCAGGAAAAATCTGCACGCTAGCAAATGAGGTATGACGTTTAGCGTTACTGTCGAATGGTGACTTTCGCACTAAGCGATGTACGCCGTTTTCAGTTCTTAATGTACCGTAAGCATAATCGCCTGTTACCTTAATAGATGCACCTTTAATGCCTGCCACATCGCCATCAGACTCTTCTAGCACTTCTACTTTAAAGCCTTTACGTTCGCAATAACGTAGATACATACGAAGTAGCATGGCCGCCCAATCTTGCGCTTCTGTACCACCGCTGCCTGATTGAAATTCGATAAAACAGTTATTTGAATCCAGCTCGCCAGAAAACATACGGCGAAACTCCATCTCTGCGACCTGTTTTTCTACCACTTGCGAATCGACATCTACACTTAATAAGGTGTCATCGTCGTTTTCTTCACGCGCCATTTCAAATAGCTCACGACTATCGTTTAAGCTGTTCTCTACATTCTGCAAACTGTGTACTACTAGCTCTAACGAGCGCTTTTCTTTACCTAACGCTTGGCTTTTTTTGTTGTCATCCCAAACTTTTGGATCTTCCAATAAGCCATTGACTTCCTCAAGACGCTGAGACTTGGTCTCAAAGTCAAAGATACCTCCTAAGGTCGTTGTTACGCTCACTTAAGTCAATTAGGCGATTAGCGATGATATTGAGTTGTTCGGCTTCCATAATATTTTCTACAATGACTTGCGGCGCTATTGAAAGCCGATATTATACAGTAAAACACACCCCTTTTTACCCTACTCCGACGCGCCAAGCGCCATCAAGATAAATTACTTGTTCGTCTAACGTGACTCGCTCAGTCACAACAAATACGTCTATATGATACTTCCCATCACCGCGTTTAAAGTTTGGTTTACCGTAAACGCCATGTTTGGCACCTAATGATAAATGTACACCACACATGCGCTCATAACTGCCGATGTCACTAACGCCACGGTCTTTAGTGAAGGCACGGTTAAGACCAAAGCCGATTTCACGCAACCAAACCACTTGCTCCTCAGCGCGAATATTAGCCAAAACAGCATCAAACTGCGATGTGCTATCTTCTGTGGCGACTACTTGTCCACCTTCAACAATCAAAGTGATGGGAGTGACTGGACGGTTAACTCTATATTGTGTGTCGCCAAAGGCAAAGATTCGTACGCGACCATTTACAGCCTCTAAATTACGCGCCTCTGTAAACACCTCGCCAATAGGAAACTGCCCACCTATATTTAGCATCTCGCTGTAATCACCCACATTGAGTTTTGCCGACTCAAAAGCTGAACTAAACATCAATCGAGCATCAGGAAACTGATCGCCGCCACTGTCTAGACAAGCATGTTGCGCTTGGTCAATGATGGCTTTGAGGTAACTGCCAACCCCACGAAAGTATGCAGGGTCATACGCCAGTGCGTCAATATAGTAGTTCACCTCGACACCCACCATACGGCTTAAATGTGGATGCTCAATGACTTTGAGTCCGCGTTTAAACAGTTCAACACGAATGCGGAAAGCTTCTAACCTGAAGTTAGTCGATTGAACTAGCACAACCAAGTCTGAAACTGCTAAACCAGCTAATACAGCCAATACGAGATCTGGTGCACATTGATCAAAGTCAACAAAATGCGCATCTGGCAAGCAACGCCTGTAAGCTTGTGTCAAAATGACCGCTAACTCACAACGCGCATCAAACACCACCACAGCTTTGTGCGGTGCAACGTGTTTGAATACATGTGTTAAAAGTTCGCCTATATTACTTTCTGCCGCACAAACACTCTTTGTAGCGTAGCCATTAGCCTCAACATCAATCGGAGAGTACTCAGTAGTGCATTGATTAACTAGCAAGCTTTAGTTACCGCGTTAACCACATCACCATCTTCCTTGGTAAAAATACCAATATTTGGATTTTCTAGAATATCTAACACCAGCTCAGATGGACGACATAATCTCACGCCTTTTTTAGTCACGACAATTGGACGATTGATAAGAATAGGATGTTGCACCATCGCGTCTATCAAAGCATCATCGGATAAGCTTATATTATCTAAACCTAACTCCGCGTAAGGCGTACCTTTTTCACGGATAAGCCCACGTACACTGCTCCCCATGGCAGCAATTAGCTCAACTAAACGCTCTCGACTTGGTGGATTACGAACATACTCAATCACCTCAGGCTCTACCCCGCTCGCACGTATCATAGCCAGAGTGTTTCTAGAAGTTCCACAGGACGGATTATGATAAATAGTGACACTCATTTAAAATCAACTTTCATGATAATAAGCATTAACAGCACTGCTGTAATCTGCGCGAAAATAAATATCCAAACATCCGCTGGCTGAATGCCGACAAAAGTATTGGTAAGACTTCTCGCAACAGTTACTGCTGGGTTTGAGAAAAAAGTAGATGATGTAAACCAATATCCAGCAGTTACAGTTAAAGCCACCAACAAAGCAACTTTATCGCTGGCGTACTTAACTCCTAATCGAATTACCGCTAACAATATCAATGTGGCAGCTAATTCACTCAACCAAATACCGAAGCCAACACGTGGCTTTGTAGAGGTTTGAATGAGCGGCAAGGTAAACATCATATGCACAAGCCAAACACCGCAAATGGCTCCAGCAAATTGAGCAACCATATAGCTAGAGAGTGCAGAAGAACTTAATTTCCCTTCACTCCAGAACATAATACTAACTACTGGGTTAAGATGTGCGCCTGAAATAGGTGCTAACAAAGTAATTAATACGTATAAGCCACAACCCGTGGCAATACTATTGCCTAGCAGCGCAACGGCAGTATTACCTGTAGAAAGCGTATCGCCCATAATGCCAGAACCAGTGACTATCGCCAAAAGCATTGCCGTACCAAGAAACTCTGTTAAAACTAATACTTTTTGACTCATAATTTCTTTATGGTAGTTAATGTAAAAAATTGAACTGATTATACCGGAAGAAATTTAGCTATTTGTGACATTAGCGCTCGCAGATTTAATCTTGGACGGTTAAAATAGCGAGATAATAAATTTGAAATTAAATTGCAATAAATTTGTAATAAAAATATTGGGAGAATGAAGTATGGCAAATGCTGTTTTCGGTCGATTAATGGCTGCAATATCACCACGTAACGACAATTATTTTGTGTTGTTTAACAACTTGGCAGATAGTGCAGTGAAAGGCTCCAAAGTGCTCGCCATGATGTCGGCAGTAAACGATCCAGCAAAATTCGAAGAGCATTTTTCTGAAATCAGAGCCATTGAATCTCAGGCAGACGAATACACCAAAGAAATTCTTCTCTCACTCCACAAAACTTATATCACGCCGTTTGACCGTCGCGAAATTCGCGAGCTAGCCATGGCGCTAGACGACATCATCGATTACATGGAAGACATTCCACAAAGCTCTAAAATTTATGGTCATAGCGACTTCACCCCCGAAATGGTAGCGTTAAGTCAAATTTTATTACGTGCATCTGAAAAAGTGCGTGATGCCGTGAATATGCTTTCCGATATGAAAAATGCCGAGCGTATTTTACGTACATGTGTAGAAATTAGCGCAATTGAAGGTGAAGCTGACCATGTGATGCGCGCTGGTATGCGCCGCTTGTTTGATGAAGAAGCAGATGCTCGTAAACTGATTCGGTCAAAAGAGCTTTATGATTTATTTGAAATGGCGGTTGATAGTTGTGAAGATGTAGCCGATGTAATCCACGGTGTCGTGCTAGAGAGAATTTAAGGAGCACGGCATGGATCACGCAATCCTCATCATGGCGATGCTCGTGGTGGTTGCCCTCATGTTTGACTTCATGAATGGCTTCCACGATGCAGCAAACTCCATTGCACTCATGGTTTCAACGCGACTACTTACACCACAGGCTGCGGTAGTTTGGGCAGCATTTTTTAACCTAATTGCTTTTTTGTTTTTTGGGTTACATGTAGCCAATGTTGTCGGTAAAGGTATTATTTCCAAAGAGATTATTGACAATGCCGTGATATTTGGCGCACTCAGTGGCGCAATATCGTGGAACTTAATTACGTGGTGGTTTGGCATTCCTTCATCCTCATCTCACGCTTTAGTTGGTGGCTTAGTTGGCGCAGGCGTAGCTAAGGCAGGTACTGGCGCAATTGTTGCTGAAGGTCTAATTAAAACATCTGTTGCCATTATTCTGTCGCCTTTATTCGGCATGCTGCTAGCACTCATATTAATGGTGCTAGTGTTATGGATCTACGAAAAATCTTCGCCTTATCCTACTGAGCGCATGTTTAATAAGCTGCAGTTTTTCTCCTCGTCACTTTATAGCTTAGGTCATGGCGGTAACGATGCACAAAAAACTATGGGGATCATTGCAGTTTTACTCTATGCCAATGGCTATATTCAAGGTGATTTCCATGTGCCATTTTGGGTAGTTATTTCTTGCCAAGTTGCTATGGCATGTGGCACGCTATTCGGTGGCTGGCGTATAGTCCGGACTATGGGCATGGGTATTACCCGCATTCGCCCTTCTGGCGGCTTCTGTGCGCAAACGTCTGGTGCTATCGCCTTATTTATCGCCACTTCACTCGGTATTCCAGTCTCAACCACACATACAATTACTGGTGCAATTGTTGGCGTTGGGTTATCAAGACGTGTGTCTGCCGTGCGTTGGGGCTTGGCATCACGTATCGTTTGGGCATGGGTTCTTACCATACCCTGTGCGGGCTTAATTGCAGCGATTAGTTATCACTTTGGTAGCACGTTTTTAAAATAGCCAATATTTGCTTAATTAAATAAAAAGGACTCTTATGAGTCCTTTTTATTTTTAGCGTTTCTTTAATTTGTCATTAAATTGTCATATTTGATTTCTAGAATGGTCATTAAGTTAAACCTACTCATGAAATAAACAGGAGAAATTAATGCAAGTTAGCAACTTTAATCTTAAGGCAGCACTTTTAGCAGCAGGCCTTATTCTCGCTCCTAGCGCATTCGCAACTGATATTACTGGTGCTGGTGCTACTTTCCCATACCCAATCTATGCAAAATGGGCCGAATCATACAATGTTAAAACTGGCGTTAAATTAAACTATCAGTCTATTGGCTCTGGCGGTGGTATTAAACAAATTACGAATAAAACAGTAGACTTCGGTGCTTCTGACAAACCATTAAAACCAGAAGAGCTAGATAAAGCTGGTCTAATACAATTTCCAGCAATCGTTGGTGGAGTGGTTCCTGTAGTGAATGTACCAGGCATTACTGATGGCGAGATGCGTCTAAATGGTGAGGTGCTAGCTAACATCTATTTAAAAAAAATTGTTAAATGGAACGACCCTGAAATTAAAGCTCTTAACCCAAGCTTAGCATTACCAGATACAGCGATCACTGTAGTTCACCGTTCTGACGGTTCTGGTACGTCTTTTGTATTCACTAACTACTTAAGCAAAGTAAGTAAAGAGTGGAGCAGCAAAGTAGGTGCTGATACATCTGTTGCTTGGCCAACTGGTTTGGGCGGCAAAGGTAATGAGGGCGTTGCCTCTTACGCACAACGCATTAAAGGTTCAATTGGTTACGTTGAGTATGCGTTTGCTAAACAGAACAATTTACCAACTGTAAGCTTGCAGAATCGTGACGGTGAATTTGCTAAGCCAAATATCGAAAGTTTTCAATCTGCAGCTAAATATGCTGAATGGGAAAAAGCACCTGGTTTTTACGAAATTTTGACTAACGAACCAGGTAAAGCAACATGGCCTATCACTGGTGCTAGCTTCATCTTAATGCACAAACTGCAAGATAAACCAATGAACGCCACTGAGGTACTTAAATTCTTTGACTGGAGCTTCAGCAATGGTGCTTTGATGGCGAAAGGTTTGGACTATGTACCAATGCCTGACAACGTCATCAAATTGATTGAAGCTAGCTGGAAAACAAACATGAAGAGCAAAGATGGCGCTACAGTTTGGGCTAAATAACTTTAAATTAAGTAAGCAAAATTAGTTATTAAAGTTAACAGACACAGTTCGAGCTGTGTCTGTTAACAATATCAATCTAAACTCGGTTGAAGAGGATATATTATGTATTCCTTTTCAATAGCTCTAAATAAAAAATATCATTCGAGAATCAATTTCAATGCCAAGTAGTTCACAAAATAAAAACATTGGAGCCATGCTAGATAAGCTATTTCGCTACACCACCATGTTTTTTGCTTTTCTAGTATTCATCTTGCTGTTTGGCATTATTATTACCTTGTTAGTAGGTAGTCTGCCTGCACTAAAGACATTCGGTGCAACTTTCTATACAAGTACGGCATGGAATCCAGTTACGATTGATTTTGGCGGTATAGTGCCTATTTATGGTACGTTTATCACTGCATTAATTGCCATGCTCATCGGTATTCCAGTGAGCTTTGGTATCGCAATCTTCATCACAGAGCTCTCACCGAACTGGCTTAAACGACCAATAGGCGTAGCTATCGAACTGCTAGCAGGTATCCCAAGTATTATTTACGGCATGTGGGGTTTATTTGTATTCGCGCCTTTATTTGCTGACCATGTGCAACCCTGGATGAATGATAATCTAGGTGTATTGCCGATAATCGGCACTTTATTCCAAGGTCCACCTATGGGTATTGGCATGCTTACCGCAGGCTTTATTCTAGCCATCATGGTGATTCCATATACTGCATCAGTGATGAGAGATGTATTCGAAATTGTTCCTAATATGCTTAAAGAGTCAGCCTACGGATTAGGTTCAACCACTTGGGAAGTTATTTGGAACGTTGTACTTCCGTATACAAAAACAGGTGTAGTTGGTGGCGTGATGCTTGGTTTAGGTAGAGCATTAGGTGAAACTATGGCGGTAACATTTGTCATTGGTAATGCTCACGAGTTATCTACCTCACTGATGATGCCAGGAAATACAATTTCATCTGCGCTAGCTAACGAGTTTACTGAAGCTGTCGGTGACGTTTACACCTCATCACTCATTACACTAGGTTTAACATTATTTGTGATTACATTTATTGTATTGTCACTCGCTAAACTGTTATTGATACGCTTATCGCTACGTGAAGGGAAACAGTCATGAAGGGACTGAATAACAGGCGCTACATGCGTCGCAAGCTTGTCAATGGCCTTACGCTAAGCCTCTCTGTTATCACAGTTATATTTGCGCTTACATTCTTAGCATGGATTTTATGGACATTGTTCAGCCAAGGTCTTAGTCACTTAACATTGGATGTATTTACTAAAATGACGCCACCGCCTGGCAGTTCAGGTGGCTTATTAAACGCTATTATTGGCAGTTTGTATATGGTGTTTTTTGCAACGATCATAGGCACACCTGTAGGCATTTTAGCCGGCACCTATCTTTCAGAATACGGAAAATCAGGCTGGTTAGCGCCAACGACCAGATTTATTAACGACATCTTGTTGTCTGCACCCTCTATTGTTATCGGTCTATTTGTTTACGAAGTTGCCGTACATAGCGTTAACCACTTTTCTGGTTGGGCTGGCTCATTTGCACTGTCACTATTAATAATACCAGTGGTAGTACGAACCACTGAGAATATGATGTCTTTAGTGCCCAGCACATTGCGTGAAGCAGCAGCAGCACTCGGCGCACCTTATTGGAAGGTCATCATAAATATTGTTTACAAATCTGCAAGAACCGGCATTTTGACAGGACTGCTACTAGCAGTTGCACGTATTAGTGGCGAAACTGCTCCATTATTATTCACTGCGTTGAATAATCAATTCTGGAGTACTGATATGAATCAACCCATTTCAAGTTTAGCAGTTGTCATTTTCCAATTCGCAATGAGTCCATATGAAGACTGGCAGCACCTTGCATGGGCTGGCGCTTTACTTATTACTCTGTTTGTACTCGGCCTCAATATATTGGCTCGTACGGCATTTCGTCAAAATCAATCTCATAGTTAGTTCAGGGTTACTTAAATATGTCCACGCAAACTCTTCAAGCGAAGATCTCAGCCAAAAATATGAATTTCTACTACGGTAAATTTCATGCGCTTAAAGATATCAATATTGATATACCAGCAAGCCAGGTAACCGCTTTCATCGGCCCATCTGGTTGTGGTAAGTCAACCTTGCTACGCACCTTCAATCGTATGTATGAGCTTTATCCAAAGCAACGTGTTGAAGGGAAAATCTTGCTTGATGGCAAAGATATTCACTCTACCGAGCAAGATTTAAACTTGCTACGAGCTAAAGTTGGTATGGTTTTCCAAAAGCCGACACCATTTCCTATGTCTATTTATGACAATGTTGCTTTTGGCGTAAAGCTCTACGAGAATCTATCTAAATCAGATATGAACGACCGCGTTGAATGGGCGCTACAAAAAGCAGCAATTTGGAATGAAGTGAAAGACAAACTCCACCAAAGTGGCTCTGGACTATCTGGAGGTCAGCAGCAGCGCTTATGCATTGCGCGTGGCGTGGCAGTAAAACCAAATGTACTGTTACTTGATGAACCATGTTCTGCGTTAGATCCAATCTCTACAGCACGTATTGAAGATTTGATTCACGAGTTGAAGAAAGAGTACACCATTGTCATCGTGACACATAACATGCAGCAAGCTGCGCGTGTATCAGATTATACAGCCTATATGTACTTGGGTGAGTTAATGGAATTTGATCAAACCAATACCATTTTTACACGCCCAAGCCGTAAAGAAACAGAGGATTACATTACAGGTAAATTTGGCTAACTTGTTTGCTGCTCACTTGTTTAATCACAAGTTGCCAGACCAATGGTATTTTTTATATGTTTTTTTGAGTAAGGTTTTTAAAGGAATAAGTGATGGTATCTGAACATATTTATAAGCAGTACGATTCAGAATTAGAGTCGGTACGTGCCAAAGTACTTGAAATGGGGTCACTTGTTGAGCAACAGATTGTTGATGCTTTAGAGGCATTAACCACATCAAATGCTAAGCTAGCCAAGCGAGTCATTAATAATGATCACCAAGTCAATGCGCTTGAAATACAAATTGATGAGGATTGCAGCCATATTATTGCCTTGCGCCAGCCTACCGCTGGAGATTTACGCATGGTACTAATGATGATTAAAACCATTACAGACCTAGAGCGTATTGGTGATGAAGCTGCAAAAATTGCGCGCCTTGCATTAAAGACGAGTGAAACTGATCGTATGTGGACACCGCGTTTTGCTGAAATCAAAACCATGGCCAACCTAACTCGTGAAATGTTACACATGTCACTTGATGCATTTGCTCGCTCAGATGCTACTAAGGTGTTACCAATTGCACAAATGGATGAGCAAGTAGATGGCCAATACCAAATGACTATTCGTCAGTTAATTACATTTATGCTTGAAGACCCACGTACCATTTCAATATCACTAGATGTATTATTTGTGTCGAAAGCGATTGAGCGTATCGGCGACCACGCAAAAAACATCTCAGAATACGTTGTATACATGGTAAAAGGTAAAGATGTACGCCACACCACTATAGAGCAAATGGAAGAAGACGCGAAGACTTAACATTAAAGCTTTCCACTCGACTTGAGCCAATTTCATTAAGCGGAGTTTGTTTAATAGCTTTGGTCAACCTCCGAGCTGCATTAAGTTTGCTAACTTGATGCAGCTCTAACTACCCTAGCAATATCTTCAGCCAGTTTCTGCACCAGTACTTTATCCTGTCCTTCCACCATCACGCGAACTTTGGGCTCAGTACCTGATGCTCTTAGCAGTACACGACCTGTACCATTTAGCTCATTCTCAGCTATCTTAACTGCATGCTGAATTGGTAAAGCCTCTAGATCTAACTTAATTTTTGTAGTGACATTAATAAGTACTTGTGGATAAAGCACTAGCTCAGCATTCATTTGGGTGAGAGTTTTACCGCTTTGTTTTAAGGCATATAGCACTTGTAATGCGGCAATTATCGCATCGCCACTAGTATGCTTATCAAGTGTTAGGATATGGCCGGAGTTCTCACCACCTAGTTTCCAGCTATTTTCATTCAATAACTCCAACACATATCTATCGCCTACTTTAGCCCGGGCGAATGGAATTTTACTTTTTTGCAAGGCATGCTCTAGCGCAAGATTAGTCATAAGCGTGCCTGCGATGCCGCCTTTCAGTTCGCCCCTCGCATGCAAACCTATCGCTATAATGTAAAGTAGCTGGTCGCCATCTAGTAAATTACCTTGTGCATCAACCATCATGACTCGGTCACCATCACCATCAAACGCTATACCTAAATCTGCTTGATATTCAAGTACAGCTTTCTGCAAGGCTTGTGGGTGTGTTGAGCCAACCTGCTCATTAATATTGAGTCCATCAGGTTTATTACCGATACATACAATTTCTGCCCCCAGCTCATGGAAAACATTAGGCGCTACATGATAAGTTGCACCATGTGCACAATCCAGCACGACTTTTAAACCGCGTAAGTCTAAATCGTTGGGAAAAGTACTTTTGCAAAACTCGATATAGCGACCTGCTGCATCGTCAATACGACGTGCTTTACCTAGCTTTGCTGACTCCATTACCTGCATAGGCTTTTCTAATTCCTTTTCAATTGCATACTCAATATCATCAGGTAGCTTTGCGCCTTCGCTCGAGAAAAACTTGATGCCATTATCATAATATGGATTATGAGAGGCTGAAATAACGATACCCGCTTGAGCTCGTAAAGCGCGTGTAAGGTAGGCTACAGCTGGAGTTGGCATTGGTCCTGTCAGTAGTATATCCACGCCTGCAGCGGATAAGCCTGCCTCCAATGCAGCCTCTAACATATAACCAGAAATACGCGTATCTTTGCCAATTAGCACTGCAGGATGTGCGCCTTTTGCAAGATTGCTATTCACAGAAGTGAGTACTTTACCTGCAGCGTAACCTAGCCGCATGACAAAGTCTGGTGTAATGGGGTATTCACCAACTTTTCCGCGAATGCCATCAGTACCAAAATATTTTTTACTCATTATTTGTCCTACTTTTTTAGTATTTTTTGAAGCTTATGATTAACAGAGCTACTTTTATTGAAGAGCTGTCACTACTTTTAGTGCATCTACGGTTGCTTTAACATCATGTACACGTATTATTTTAGCGCCTTTCATAACAGAAATGACTGATGCAGCAACACTTGCGTATAGGCGTTGCCCTTCATTTGTGCCGGTAATAGATCCAAGTACAGACTTTCGTGATAGTCCAACTAGTAAAGGTAGACCTATTTCATTCAACTCATCTAAATGCTGAATGAGTTCTATATTATGCATACGTGTTTTACCAAAACCAAAACCTGGATCTAATAGAATACGGTTTTTTTCAATACCATGCGCTAATGCCACATTCGCTCTACTCTCAAGAAACCGCTTAACTTCTTCGACGACATCAGCATAATATGGCTCTAGCTGCATAGTTTGAGGTGTGCCTTGCATATGCATTAAACAGACGCCTGCCTTACTTTGTGCCACAACCTCTAATGCATCAGGCTCTTGTAAAGCACGTATATCATTCACAATGCTAGCACCCGCTGCAATTGCTTGGCGCATTACTTCAGGCTTATAGGTATCAATTGAAATAGGTATATTGCAAGTCTTACTTAAAGCCTCAACCACAGGAATCACCCGTTCGAGTTCATCGTCCAAACTAACAATAACCGCGCCAGGACGTGTAGACTCACCACCTATATCCAGAATATCAGCGCCTTCTGTTATAAGTTTTAATGCATGCTCAACAGCCAAATCGGTTGATGAGAATTTTCCACCGTCAGAAAAGGAGTCTGGTGTGACATTTACAATACCCATGACATGCGGGCGATTAAGTGTCAGTTGATACTTTCCACATGAGAACTCATGCTGTAAGTGAATATTTGATTGATAGTTTGATTGCATAGAGCATTATACTTAAATATTTGAGCGTAAAAAAAGGGCTAGAAATCTAGCCCTTTTCAGCTTTATTAATCATCCATTTTTGGCCGTAGGTTGCGGCGTAGGTTTTGCCCCTAAACCCGCTGAGCCAGAGTCGCGCGGTGGATTAGTTTTACTTTGCGTTGGTTTTGGAGGCCGCACTGCAACCCCTGCCATAATGTCACTAATTTGATCAGAATCAATCGTTTCGTACTCCATTAAAGCCGCTGTCATCGCTTCGACTTTATCTCGATTATCTTCCAGCAATTTACGTGCAATGCCATATTGCTCATCCAAAATACGACGAATTTCCGCATCTACTTTCTGCTGTGTAGCTTCAGAAACCGTTTTTGAGCTCATGCTACCGAAGAAGGAGTCTTGCTCATCACCTGCATATACCATGGTGCCAAGTGCGTCACTCATACCGTATTTAGTTACCATTGCGCGAGCGAGCTTAGTCGCACGTTCAAAGTCATTTGATGCCCCAGTAGACATTTGATGCATAAAAATCTCTTCAGCAATACGTCCGCCAAATAAGATAGATATTTCTTCTAACATTTTATCTTTATAGTTACTGATACGGTCGAACTCTGGTAATTGCCATGTTAAACCTAACGCCCAACCACGCGGCATAATCGTTACTTTATGTACTGGATCCGCTTTAGGCAGTAGTTTAGCTACTACAGCATGACCGGATTCATGGTATGCAGTATTACGACGCTCATCTTCACGCATCACCATTGACTTACGTTCAGGACCCATAAAGATTTTGTCTTTAGCGTCTTCGAAGTCCTGCATATCTACAGTTCGTTTGTTACGTCGCGCAGCAAATAAGGCCGCCTCATTCACTAGGTTAGCCAAATCCGCACCTGAAAAGCCCGGAGTACCGCGCGCTAAAATATCAGCTTTCACATCTACTTCGATTGGCACTTTACGCATATGTACCATTAAGATTTGTTCGCGTCCTTTTATATCTGGCAATGACACCATTACTTGGCGATCAAAACGTCCTGGACGTAACAGTGCTTTATCTAGCACATCTGCACGGTTAGTCGCTGCAATCACAATCACACCAGAGTTACCCTCAAAGCCATCCATCTCGACTAATAACTGGTTTAGCGTTTGCTCACGCTCATCGTTACCTCCACCAGTGCCTGATCCACGGCTACGACCTACTGCATCGATCTCATCTATAAAAATAATGCATGGCGAATTTTTCTTTGCATTCTCAAACATATCACGTACACGAGATGCTCCTACACCTACAAACATCTCTACGAAATCAGAGCCTGAAATAGTAAAGAAAGGTACTTTTGCTTCACCCGCAATAGCTCGTGCAAGTAGGGTTTTACCTGTACCAGGAGGACCGACCATTAAAACACCACGTGGAATACGACCACCAAGCTTTTGAAACTTAGTTGGGTCACGTAAAAACTCTACAATTTCAGTGACTTCTTCTTTAGCCTCATCACAACCTGCTACATCAGCAAATGTGGTTGAATTATTACCTTCATCTAGCTGACGTGCTTTACTCTTACCAAATGAAAATGGGCCACCACTTTTACCACCACCTTGCATTTGGCGCATAAAGAAAACCCAAACACCAATCAGCAATATCATTGGAAACCATGAAACAAAAATACTCATCAATAATGATTGCTCTTCCTCTGGCTTCGCTTCAATAGTGACATTATTTTTCAACAGGTCAGAAACTAACCACGGATCAGAAGGTGCGAAAGTATTGAACTTTTTCCCGTCGTGTGTTGTGCCGTGTAATATACGTCCGTCAATTTGCACTTTTGCAATTTGTCCGTTTTTGACCTGCTGAATAAACTGCGAATATACCACTTGATTGTCCGTGTTATTTTTAACGCCAGACACATTAAAAATTGCCAGTAAAACCATGGCAATCGCTAACCAAATGGCAATATTTTTAAATATATTGTTCAAAATATCGTTCCTTTTTAAAAAGGGAGTTATCTATGTAGCTAACTCGCAACTTTATGGCTACTTGTTAAACTCACTACTTGTTAATTTCATAACCACTATATTACGCTTTTTACAAAAATTGTCTTTAAGATTAATCATAAAATAACGTTCTTAATTAGACTTTACGTCCTACTCCCAATAAGTACACTTCGTTACTTCTACCACGTGATGCCTTGGGCTTACGTGTCACTACTTTATCGAACATAGTCCTCATGCTTTTCACGATATCATCAAAGCCTTCGCCTATGAATACCTTGACCAAAAAATTACCACTTGGTTTCAGCCACTCTTTACTAAACTCCAGAGCTAACTCAGTTAAATACGCTGCACCTGCTTGATCAACTATAGCTATACCGGATATATTGGGTGCCATATCGGCAATTACAAGGTCTATTTGTTTACCATTTAAACTTTTTTCTAATACTCTAAGTATAACCTCTTCACGGAAGTCACCTTGAATAAACTCTACGTCCTTAATAGGTGCCATTTCGAGTAAATCTAAAGCAATAATGCGTCCTTGACCCTTTAGCCGCTGAATTGCTACTTGCGACCAACTACCTGGAGCTGAACCTAAATCTACGATAGTCATGCCAGGTTTAATTAGTTTATCTTTATCGTCAATTTCCATAAGTTTATATGCTGCGCGCGCTCTATAGCCTTCTTTTTGCGCACGTTTGACAAACTCATCGTTGATATGCTCGTGCATCCAAGCTTTGCTGGAAGGTTTTAGTTTCATCTGTTAAACTACTCGCCTATATAAATCAATAAGATAACTCTAGAAGACATATCGCCGTGAACTCAAAACAAATTAGCTACTTACGTGGCCTTGCACACAATTTAAATCCAGTAGTCATGATAAGTAATAAAGGCTTATCAGAGGCTGTTTTAAAAGAAATTAACCTGAACTTAGATGCGCATGAGCTGATTAAAATCAAAGTTGCGGGTGATGATAGAGAGTTACGCGCCCAATTGCTGGTAGATATTTGCAACCAGGCTAATGCTGTAGCTGTGCATCATATTGGTAAGCAATTGGTGGTTTATAGAAAATCAGCAACTAAGCCAAAGATCGTTGTTCCAGTAAAATAATCTCTCAATATAGAAGCTACTCACGAGTCGCTTCTACTAACAGTCGCTTCTACTAACCACCTGCTTAATAACTAATTACTTTTTAATAACTACCACAAAACCTAACAAGCACTGCACAAGATACGCGATACTAGCTATGCCATGCCAGGCTCTAAATCGATTTGCAAACATACTTTGCATCACATCAGTCGGAAAGGCGTCAGCTTTTAATTGCGCCAATATTGGTTGAATACCGAAGTGCCCTGCTAGCACTAATAGCAGCATCGCGAACAGTGCCCAAAAGTAAGACTGCTTAAGTGCTTGCGTACCATGCCCTAATAAGCGGTGAGATAAAAGATAAAAAGCTGAGAACAAACCTAAATAAGATACATAACTGAAGAACTGCCCTGCAAGCTGACCTGCTAGTTGACTATCTTGCAGAGTATGAAATAGTGAGTATGCAACGGCGCCTGTTGTCCACAGAGCGCCGATCCATAAAGTGATCAGTATTAAACTGAATTTATCTAACCAATGATTTGTCATTAAATATATTGTACTTCTAAAATTTCATACTCTTTAACACCACCTGGTGCAATCACTTCAGCGACATCGCCCTCTGACTTACCAATTAAACCACGAGAGATCGGTGAGCTAACAGAAATTTTACCGTTTTTAATATCAGCCTCATCGTCGCCAACAATTTGATAAGTGATGATACTACCGCTATCTAAATCCTCAATTCTTACGGTTGAGCCAAACACACAGCGTCCATCAGCATGCAGAGTCGAAGGATCAATAATCATGGCATTTGAAAGTTTGGCTTCAACCTCTGCGATACGCCCTTCAATAAAACTTTGGCGCTCTTTAGCGGCTTCGTACTCGGCATTCTCAGACAAGTCACCCTGCGCACGCGCCTCGGCAATGGCCTGAATGACCCACGGGCGGTCTACGCTACGTAAGCGTAAAAGCTCCTCTTTTAGTTGCTCTGCACCTTTAACGGTAACGGGTATTTGGGTAACTGCCATCTTGCTATACCTTCATCTAAAATCTATTAAGCTAAAAAAATAAACCACACTCATATAGAGTGTGGCTCTTAAATCATGTACCTGAAATTTAAGTATGACTATGAATTAAAAAAACAAGTGTATTTTAAGAAAGCCTTTTATGCAAGTCTTGAAGCGATTCAACCGTCAATTCTTGCATATGCGCCATACCTACACACGCTGCTTTAGCACCAGCTAACGTTGTATAGTAAGTTACTTTATTTTGTAGCGCGCTACGACGGATTTCATAGGAGTCAACTACTGCACGCTTATCTTCTGTTACATTCACTATAAAGCTAATATCATTATTTTTAATCATATCAACAATATGTGGACGACCTTCTGCCACTTTATTGACTGATGTTACTTTTAAGCCATTAGCTGTTAACGCAGTTGCAGTACCTTTAGTCGCGACTAATTCAAACCCTAAGTCGTGTAAAGCATGTGCAATTTCAACTACTTTATTATAGTCCTCTTTACGCACGCTAATAAACGCTTTTCCGCCTTCGGGCAGCTTTGTAGAGGCCCCTAGCTGCGACTTGAGGAAAGCTTCAGCGAATGTTGCACCAACACCCATTACCTCGCCTGTAGATTTCATTTCAGGGCCTAAAATAGTATCCACCCCTGGGAACTTAATAAACGGGAATACCGCTTCTTTCACTGAGTAAAATGGAGGTACAACCTCGCGCGTTACACTCTGTGATTTCAATGAAGTGCCTATCATGCAGCGTGCTGCTACTTTAGCTAATTGTAAACCACAAGCTTTTGAGACAAATGGGACTGTACGTGATGCACGTGGATTCACCTCCAACACAAATACTGTTTTTCCTTGAATAGCAAACTGCACATTCATTAGACCTACTACACCCAGAGCTCTCGCCATCTGTTTAGTCTGGTTACGTAACTCATCTTGCAGCTTTGCAGATAAGCTATAAGGTGGCAATGAGCACGCTGAGTCACCAGAGTGCACACCGGCCTGCTCCACGTGTTCCATAATACCGCCAATAATCACATCACCTGTACTATCACAGAGCGCGTCAACATCAACTTCTAGCGCGTCATTTAAGAACCTGTCTAGTAATACTGGCGATTCATTCGATACTTTTACCGCCTCACGCATATAACGTTCAAGTTGAGACTGCTCTTGCACAATTTCCATCGCGCGGCCACCCAACACATAAGAAGGGCGAACGACAAGTGGATAACCAATTTCCAAGGCTAAGCGTATTGCCTCATCTGGCGTTCTTGCAGTACGATTTGGCGGCTGTTTTAAACCAAGCTCTTGCAGCATTTTTTGAAAGCGCTCGCGATCTTCTGCCATATCAATCGCATCTGGCGTTGTGCCAATAATAGGCACACCCGCTTTTTCTAAATCACGCGCTAGTTTAAGTGGAGTTTGACCACCGTATTGCACAATCACACCTACTGGCTTTTCCAGCGCCACTATTTCAAGCACGTCTTCTAGCGTAACAGGCTCAAAATATAAGCGATCAGAAGTATCGTAATCTGTCGAAACCGTTTCAGGGTTACAGTTCACCATAATGGTTTCGTAACCATCTTCACGCATTGCAAATGCCGCATGTACACAGCAGTAATCGAACTCAATACCTTGACCAATACGATTAGGACCACCACCTAAAATCATGACTTTCTTTTTACTAGTGGGCGCTGCTTCGCACTCTTCTTCATATGTTGAATACATATAAGCAGTGTTCGTCGAAAACTCAGCCGCACAAGTATCTACACGTTTATAAACGGGCCTAACTTGCAGAGCTTGTCTGTAAGCACGCACAGCATGTTGATCTGTACTGAGCAATGTAGCTAAGCGCCTATCAGAAAAGCCGCTGCGTTTTAATTTCAGCATAGCTTGTTTATCTAGATCAGCAATCTGCTTGCCTTTAAGCGCCTGTTCTCGATTGATTAGATCTTTAATTTGAACGAGGAACCAATGGTCAATTTTTGAAATGTTAAACACTTGCTCAACACTCAATCCCATTCTAAAAGCATCACCTACATACCAGATTCGTTCAGGACCCGGTACGCCCATCTCCTTGGTAATAACATCTAAATCCGTGGTTTTTTCATCTAAGCCGTCAACACCAACTTCAAGGCCACGTAAAGCCTTTTGGAAAGACTCTTGAAAGGTGCGGCCAATTGCCATCACTTCACCTACTGACTTCATTTGCGTAGTTAAACGTGAGTCTGCTTGTGGAAATTTCTCAAAGGCAAAGCGAGGAATTTTTGTGACTACGTAATCAATCGATGGCTCGAATGAAGCTGGTGTCGCACCACTAGTAATTTCATTACGTAACTCATCTAAAGTAAAGCCAACAGCTAGTTTCGCGGCTATTTTTGCAATTGGAAAGCCAGTTGCTTTTGAAGCTAATGCTGACGAACGCGACACACGTGGGTTCATCTCAATAACAATCATACGACCATCATCAGGATTAATGGCAAATTGTACGTTTGAACCACCGGTATCTACGCCAATTTCACGTAACACTGCCAGTGAGGCATTACGCATAATTTGATACTCTTTATCTGTCAGCGTTTGTGCAGGTGCTACCGTGATTGAATCACCTGTGTGTACACCCATTGGATCTAAGTTTTCAATTGAGCAAATGATAATGCAGTTATCCGCGGAGTCGCGCACGACTTCCATTTCATACTCTTTCCAACCTAGTAGCGACTCTTCAATCAACAATTCATTGGTTGGTGAAGCATCAAGACCGCGCTCACAGATAGAAATGAACTCTTCACGATTGTAGGCAATGCCTCCGCCACTACCACCCATAGTAAATGATGGGCGAATAATAGTTGGATAGCCGATGCTCGCTTGCACTTGCAAAGCCTCTTCCATGCTATGGGCGACAGCAGAACGCGCTGAACCTAGGCCAATTTTAGTCATCGCCTCTTTAAATTTTTGACGATCTTCAGCTTTATCAATTGCATCTTTTGAAGCGCCAATCAACTCGACTTTATATTTTGCCAATATGCCGTGCTTATCTAAGTCTAGCGCACAATTTAGTGCAGTTTGGCCACCCATGGTTGGTAGCAACGCATCTGGGCGCTCTTTAGCGATAATTTTCTCAACTACCTGCCAGGTTACAGGCTCAATATAAGTCGCATCGGCCATTTCAGGATCAGTCATGATGGTCGCTGGATTAGAGTTTACCAAAATCACGCGATAACCCTCTTCGCGAAGCGCCTTACATGCCTGCGCTCCAGAATAGTCGAACTCGCAAGCTTGCCCAATCACAATTGGGCCTGCACCTATGATAAGGATGGATTTAATGTCTGTACGTTTTGCCATGTTGATATCTATAAAGCTCGTCAATAAAAATTTAGTATTGTTACTTTTTGTTTCTTAGAAGCTTAAGTCTTAGTATAGACAACCCAGTTAGCAAGCCCCCGTCAAAGCATATTACCAACCATGACTCGCCCAGCTAACAACTCTCATTAGCACAAACATGAGCCCTAAGAAAGTCAGGACTATCATATGAGCACACTCGTAGCCTCTATGCGCTGCCTTTAAAAGGTTCGGCTTGTCTAATAGTGTTTCTTATAAGTCTTTTTTAGACATTAGAAGATATAACTTATAGGTAAAAAATAATACCAATGCCTATTATCCAAACAGTGCAGAGTCATTAAACTCATTTCTCAACTCTGGAAGGTTATCTATAAACCGACTCTCCAACAAATGAAAATTAAGGACTCCATATGTTAATGACTTATTTTGAATTTGCCATCATTTCGATAAATCGATCAAACAAATAACTCATCTCAGTTGGACCTGGACTTGCCTCTGGGTGACCTTGAAAACTAAATGCTGGCTTGTCTGTACGTGCTATACCTTGCAGGCTACCATCAAACAGTGAAACATGCGTTGTTTTGATATTAGCGGGTAAGTTAGCCGCGTCTACTGCAAAACCGTGATTTTGACTGGTAATGTATACGCGTTTAGATTCAACATCTTGCACAGGATGGTTTGCACCATGGTGACCAAACTTCATTTTATGCGTTTTAGCGTCACTTGCTAATGCTAACAACTGATGACCTAAACAAATGCCAAATGTTGGAACACCGGCTTCTACAATGGTTTTGATAGCAGAGATTGCGTAATCGCAAGGCGCAGGATCACCAGGTCCATTTGACAAAAACACGCCATCAGGTTTATATGCCAACGCCCCTGCTGCAGAGGTTTGTGCTGGAAGCACCGTAACCTTGCAGCCGCGAGAAACCAACATGCGCAAAATATTGCGTTTAACACCGTAGTCGTAAGCAACCACGTGGAATTTTGGCGTGGCCGCATAAGCAAAGCCCTTACCCAGCGCCCACTCACCTTCAGTAAACTCGTAGGCTTTTTCGCAAGTAACTACCTTAGCTAAATCCATACCTGACAAACCTGGAAAGCCTGCAATAGCGGCTTGTGCTAATGCAATCGCCTTCTCTTCATCTGCCTCGCCAGCTATTACCGCTCCAGTTTGCGCACCCTTTTCACGCAAAACTCTAGTTAACTTACGCGTATCAATATCAGCAATCGCCACTACATTATTAGCGCTCAGATACTCTGAGAGTGATTGAGTGTTTCTAAAATTGCTGTGCGTCATCGGTAGGTCGCGAATAATCAGGCCACTTGCATATACTTGTTGAGACTCTACGTCTTCAAGATTCACGCCATAATTACCGATGTGTGGATAAGTAAGCGTTACTATTTGTTTGGTATAAGATGGATCTGTAAGAATCTCTTGGTAACCTGTCATTGAGGTGTTGAATACAACTTCACCTACTGTTTGGCCTGAAGTACCGATTGATGTACCACGAAACACAGTTCCATCTGCAAGTACTAGTATGGCGGGCAGGTTTTGTGACACAGTAACTCCTTGGATTAAAACATTAATTAATTTTTTAACACTTAGTTCATCATAATATTATGCATGAACGAATGGCAGATACGCAAAACGGGAGGAGCTTTATACTCTTCCCGTTTCAGAATTAACGAATTATACCGACAAGCGGCATGCTTTTCAACTTTTGATTGTAACTTGCTTGTAAAAAATAGTGTAAAACTACCAAGTAGAGATAAGTAAGCAAAGTGCCTAGCGTCAGTTTTAAACAATTAAACCACCTAACTTATCGCTGGAAACTATCCCTTAAAAATGTAATGTTTGATATAACAAATATCGCTCGCAGTAGACCTTATCTGAGGGTCTTTTAAAGTGTAGAGAAAGTCTATTTACCCAAAAATTTATTTTTAAACATAAAAAACGGACAATACTATCAGTAAAAGTAGTGTTAACAAGATTGAGTACAAAGTTTACTAGGATAAGTTAAACGTAATTACCTCAAACCTAAAACATCTTGCATATCAAAAAGTCCAGTTTTCTTATCAGCTAAAAATTTTGCAGCTCTCAAAGCGCCTAATGCAAACGTAGCGCGACTGCTAGCTTTGTGCGTTAACTCAATACGCTCACCTAAGCCCGCAAACAATACCGTATGGTCCCCCACCACATCGCCACCACGCACTGTAGCAAAACCAATAGTATTAGAATCGCGTTCACCCGTTACGCCTTCGCGTCCATAGACAGCACACTCTTCCAAGTTACGACCCAATGCACTAGCCGCTGCTTCGCCTAAACGCAAAGCAGTGCCGGATGGGGCGTCAACTTTAAAACGATGGTGCGCTTCGATAATCTCGATATCAAAACCCTCATTGAGCACTTTAGCTGCAGACTGGACTAAGTTAATGAGCAGTGAAACCCCAACACTGGTATTAGGTGCGAAAACAATCGCTATTTTTTTTGAAGCCGCGTTGATGAGTAGCTTTTGTTCAGCTGTAAACCCCGTTGTGCCAATCACCATTTTCACTTGGTGCTTTTGACAGGCAGCCAAGTGTATTAAGCTGGCTTCCGGACGGGTGAAGTCAACTAGAATATCCGCATTTTTCAAAGCTTCGACTATATTATCTGTGACTTTAACTCCTGAAATCCTACCTTGTTGCTCACCTATATCCCGGCCAATTTGAGGATTACCTGGACGATCTAATGCGCCATGTAACACTAAGTCTGCGTCTGCAAACACACACTCAATGAGAGCGTGACCCATGCGGCCGGAACAGCCTGCAATAACCACCTTTAAAGGATTTAACATAACTCTAACTACCTAATAAGACTATAATATTTTTAAAGTTAACACTCTAATGACCGCATAACACTACTCGGAGTAGTTACACTGAAAACTAAAAACCAATTTTCTCTAGCATCCTGTCAAAAAAGCTAGGCTGAGTTTCTTCGGGTAAGTCTTTTGGCATGGGTATAGACTTATTTCCTACGCGTGGAGCGGCTGGCACTGAGGTGCTCTCTACTTCAGCATCTTCAGTTAACTTTAAACTTCTATCAAACCTCATACCGGAAATTGACTCGTATGGCTTAACTGGAGTAGTGACAACTGTAGGTTCGACAGCTATAGCTACAGCAGGAGCTTCAGCCGCCACGGGTAACGCTTCTAACGGTACAGCCATCATTGATTGCGCCCCATCTGATTTCAACTCTTCTACAGGTGTAGCAGACTGTCTAGCCAACTCCTCTTTAGCCTGCTCAGCAGAGTTCTTTGCAGCTTCCTCAGCTTCAGTCTTTGCTTTTGCAGCTTCGGCCTCTCTAGCTATCGCCGCTTCGTCTTTTTGCCAAAACTTTAACTTATTAAATATGCCTTTTTCTTCAGATTTTACAGGTGGATTAATTACGCGCGTACCACTATTTGTAGCTCCCTCATCGACCTTTTTCTCGCTGCCCTTGGGAATAACATCTCCACGCACAGCTTTTAACGAGTCACTTTCAAAATCTAAAATTACGCGGCGCTGCTCGGTAATTTTACCTTGTTCACGCATTTGGTAAACGTAATCCCAGCGATTACCATGGAAACTATCTTGAATTAAAGGTGTCCCCATAATAAAGCGTACTTGCGACTTCGTCATACCCGGACGCAATTGCAATAGCATTTTGGAGGTCACGACGTTGCCTTGCTGTACATCTAATTTATACGGTCTTACTGTCGGTAATGCTGTACCGCATGACGCGCAGAGGACTGCTAACAAAATAATTGTGTACCGCAAAGTAGAAAAGTTACGCATATTATGACTTTAGTTTGAATTAGCGTTAATATAACACGTAGATAGCGAACCAAAAACACTGTCATTATTAAATGTGAGTAAACAACGATGCAAGATCAAAAAGACTTAAAAAACGCAGGCCTGAAGGCTACACTACCTAGGCTTAAGGTATTAAGCTTATTTGAAAATAGCAAAGAACGACATTTGTCTGCTGAGGATATTTATAAAGTAATGCTTAACTCTGGCGAGGATGTTGGTCTTGCGACGGTCTATCGAGTACTCACGCAGTTTGAACAAGCCGGTTTGTTGGTACGCCATCATTTTGAAAGTGGTAAAGCTGTTTTTGAGTTGAGCCAAAGTGGCCATCATGATCATATAGTTTGTGTTAAATGTGGCCGAGTTGAAGAGTTTTACGATGCAGAGATCGAGAAAAGGCAAGTAGCGGCTGCGGCAAAACTCGGTTTTAAAATGCAGGATCATTCGCTCACTATTTACGGTATCTGTGAAAAGCAGCCTTGCGATAGGTAAGCTTTAACGCGTCAACATCTCCTTAGCATGTTGACGCGTAGTTTCGGTTATCTTAACACCACCTAACATGCGTGCTACCTCCTCTACACGCGACTCATTATCTAGGGTAATAATAGTACTGAGTGTTTGCGTATTCACCAGCGACTTACTTACTCGTAAATGATGGGTGCCTAGAGCAGCTACCTGCGGTAAGTGAGTAATCACCAATACTTGGCGTTGAGTTGAGTTTTGCTCGCCTAATTGCTTTAAAAGCTGCCCAACGACTTCGGCTACACCACCACCAATACCAACGTCCACCTCGTCGAATATCATAGTTGGAACACTTTCTTTTTGTGCCGTTACCACGCGAATAGCTAAACTAATACGCGAAAGCTCACCACCAGAAGCTACTTTACTAAGTGGTCTAGTGACCACTCCGGCATGACCTGCTACCAAAAACTCGACCTGCTCAAGCCCATTAACTGTTGCCACTTGCTCGGTAAGCGCAACTTCGAATCTACCGCCACTTAAAGACAGTCGTTGCATTTCAGTGCTAATTTGAGTGCCCAATTTCGCCGCTGCAGATTGGCGACCATCACTCAGCTGCTTAGCCAACTGCATATAGGTAGCGAAAGCTTGAGCTTCTTTTTTAGCAAGCTCACCGTCATTTGCAAACGACTCTAACTCAGACATGCGTGCTTGCGACTTAAGTAACAGATCTGCTAGCCCCTCTGGTTTAATGCGGTTTTTACGGGCGGTATTGTGTATATTCTGTATTCTTGAATCCAACTTTGCTAACCCCGTAGGATCTAGCTCTACACGCTGAAGATAACGATTTAAAAAACGCGAAGTTTCTTCAAGTTGGATAACGACAGAGTTAAGTGATTCAGCAGCCTCAGTCATTGCAGCATCGTATTCACATAAGCTTTGCAACTTATGCTGAACCTGAGTCAGTAAGCGCATGGCAGATAACTCACCTTCGCTTAATAACTCACGACACTCCTCACAACCAGTAATCAAGCCAGCACCATTTGATAAGCGTAAATGCTCTTGCTGCAACTCTTCCCACTCAGCAGAGCTTAATGAGATTTGTGCTAACTCACGTACATTATCGCGCAAGTCTGCTAACTCATCAGCGTACGCACTAGCATTTCTTTCAACTTCTAAACGTTGCTGATTAATCCCATACCATAATTTATATTGCACGGCGACTTGTATTGCTAAGTTCGACAGACCGCCGAAGTTATCGAGCACATTGCGCTGCGTAGCAAGCTTTAATAGAGAGTGATGTGCATTCTGGCTATAAATATCTACCAATAGCTCACCTAGCTCTTTGAGCTGAGCAATAGTGACTGTAGTACCATTAACATAGGCTCGCGAACGACCATCAGCGTACATCACTCGACGTAGAATTAGTTCGTTTCCTTCATTTTCCATCTCAGCATCTATCAGCCAATGCTTGGCTTCAAGGTTGTTTATTATGGAAAAAATGGCGCTAATTTCGGCTTTGTCACACCCTGCACGAGTTACCCCTCCTTCTGCACGCGCACCTAAAGCTAATGACAAGGCGTCAATTAGGATAGACTTACCAGCACCAGTCTCACCCGTAAGCACGGTAAAGCCTGCTTCAAACTCTAAGTCGAGTTGGTTAACAATGACAAAATCACGGATAGAGAGGCTTTGTAACATAATTAAATTTAGCCCCAGTTCAACTTGTTGCGCAACATGTCAAAATAACAATAGTCGCTGGGATGTAGCAAGGAGACCGTCTGCTCAGCCCGGTTGACAATAATCTTATCACCTACTTCTAACGCTAGTTGAAACTGGCCATCAAAGCTAAGATGAGCTTCATCAAACTGTACTAGTACAATCTCAATTAAGCTATCACTATGTACAGCAATTGGTCGATTACTAAGAGTATGAGGGCAAATTGGTACTATTGAAATCGCCTGTAAATTAGGGTGTAAAATTTGTCCACCAGCCGAGAGTGCATAAGCTGTCGTGCCTGTTGGCGTACTAACAATCAAACCGTCAGCACGTTGTTTATGCACGAACTTGTGGTCAATAGTGACTTCCAGCTCAATCAATCGTAGAGCGCTCTTAATTACCACATCGTTCAACGCAAAGTTAGCATGTAATAGCTGTCCATCACGCAGAACTTGTGCAGCTAACATTATGCGCGGCTCTTCAGTAAAGTGGCCTGATAGTACTTTATCTAACTGCTCTAGCATATCCTCTGCACGTAAATCAGTTAAAAAACCAAACCGTCCACGGTTAACTCCTACGAGTGGCACATTATCGTCAATTAGACTACGTGCCACACTTAGCATGGTACCATCGCCGCCCATGACTATCACCAAATCAACTTTACTACCTATTTTTTCTAACGATGCTGTTCTAAAGCCTATCAGATCAGCATGTTGAGCAGTATTTTCTTCTAGCCACACCTCGATATTAGCCGTTGTCAAATGCTCTGCCAAATTTGTCAAATCGCTCTGCATCAATTGCAAAGCCGATTGGTTCATGTATTTGCCGATGATGGCGATTTTTTTGAATTTTGTATGCATGGTAGAATTAGAACATAGTCAGAATGCCTAAGCAAAGTGAGTCATTAAGATAGCACGCAATATTTGTCGTTAATACTGTATATTTTGCGCGATAATATTACTTTATAGTAACGAAAACGAACTTAAATACGATAATGTAACTCCTAGTAACTTAGGCAAATCAGATAGTTAGTCAATTTAAGTGAAAATTAAGGGTATTAGGCATTAATTTTGCCTACAAAAACACCTCTAGACAACAATACTCAGAATCCAAGATGATAACAGCACAACAAAAAAACATACTTAAAACCTATTTCTTTGTCACCTACCTAGTCATACTGTGGCTCGTTTCCGACTCATTACCATTTTCCACAGCATATTCTCAAAGCTCACTCACGTTTGGGTTTATGGTGATAGCATTTTTGCTTTATGGGCTTTTATACCTATTACCTGCAATAGTAATTACCACGTTTGCTCAGTGGCTCAGTCATCAACTTAAGCCAAACAGCTCACGTACTACCTACGTTACAGCCACTTTAACAGCAGGCATCACCACTTTATTGCTTTATGCAAATGCCAAAATTTACGCACTTTATGGCATGTTTTTTAATGGTTTTTTGATTAATTTAGTCATGACGCCAGGTGGTATCGAGTCGTTAGGTGGCAGTCGTGCTTCCGACCTCGGTTTTGCACTTATTACACTTGGGTTTCTAAGCTTACAAGCCCTTATTTTGTGGCTGGTGCACCGCTATTACACTAAAAAAACTAATTCAGCCTTTCAGTTTTCATTTAAGTTTTTACCTGTTACCACAATCGTGGTGGCCATACTGGTGCACATGGGCTTTGCTTTAGACAGCTACACCAATAACCAACTGAATATGGTTGCCGAGTCCATTCCTTTTTATCAAACTGTATCAGCTCGTAGCTTTTTTAAAGCACTTGGTTTCGCTACTCACCGCGAAACTAAACTCAAGCTAAGAGGTAAATTGAATTATCCGCTTAACCCTTTGCAGTTTACTCGTCCTGCGAAGCCATATAACGTTATATGGCTTACTTCTGAGTCATGGCGTGCTGACACACTAGATGAAAAAGTCATGCCAAACACTTGGCAATTCGCTTCAAATGCAGCTCGCTATACACGTAACTACAGTGGCGGCAATGGCACTCGTATGGGCGTATTTAGCATGTTCATGGGTATGCCTGGCAATTATTGGTTCCCATTTATGGAGTCTCGTCGTGGTGCAGCAATTGTAGATATTTTACAAAAGCAGCAATATCAAATGAGCTTTTACACTAGCGCCAAATTCTCTTACCCTGAGTTTGATAAGACAATTTTTGCACAAGTGCCGAGTAATGAGCTACATGAAATTGCTAATCCAACTTCAGGCTGGGAAAGTGACCGTGACAATGTCACTAACCTGCTTTCATTTATAGATAAGCGTGACACAAGCAAGCCATTCTTTACCTTCATGTTTTTTGAGTCACCTCACGCGCGCTACTACTTTCCACCAGAAAGTGTTATTGCAAAACCCTATAGAGATGATCTGAATTACGCATCATTAAGTAAAGTGGCTTTGCGTAATGACATTGTGCCAATCAAAAACCGCTACATTAACTCTGTGCATCATTTAGATATGCAGTTTGGTCGCATATTTGATTATCTTAAGCAGCATAAGCTGCTTGACAACACCGTTGTAGTGCTCATTGGTGACCATGGTGAAGAATTTATGGAGCACGGCTTTTGGGGACATAACTCAACATTTGTAGACCAACAAGTGCGTACACCTTTAGTGATTTATACGCCAAATATGAAGCCCCTAGTTAGCAATCAACTGACTAGTCATATGGACGTTGTACCGACTGTAATGCCTTTACTAGGCGTGACAAACCCAAGCAGTGATTATTCAATAGGCTACAACCTACTCGCAGGTGAGAAACGTAATCACACTTATATTTCGGATTGGGATAAAGTTGCTTATGTAGATGATGACGTTAAAATCACACAACCAGTCAACGGAAAAAGCTTTGCGTTAGTGAAAGCCAGTAAAGGTGACGATGAACCACTAAATATGGGTGAACATAAAGCTATACTTGAGAAAAAGCAAGGTGCAATGATTCAACTAGTTCAAGACTTAAGTAAGTTCTTTAAAAAGAAAGATACTGTAACCAAGCCAAGGTAAATTACCGAAAGAAATTAATAACTAAATCTAACATTGAATACATGGACAAACGCGCGCAGATTTTATTAAAAACCTTAGTTGAACATTACATTAGTGATGGCCAGCCTATAGGCTCGCGTACATTATTGCAGCATTCAGGCTTAGACGTTAGCGCTGCAACCATACGTAATGTCATGAGTGACCTAGAGCAACTTGGCTTTATTGCCAGCCCACACACTTCAGCGGGTCGCATTCCTACACAAAAAGGTTATCGCTTATTTGTGGACTCATTGCTGACAGTAAAGCCCTTAGAAACTCAAGCATTACAGCAACTCAAAAATGGGCTATCCTCACCAAACCCCAGCGAACTAATTTCCAGTGCTGCAGATATGCTTTCGCAGCTTACTCAATTCGCTGGCTTAGTGATGACTCCTAAGCGTAAGCGTGTGGCTTTTAAGCATTTAGAATTTTTACCTTTGTCTGAAACTAGAATATTAGTCATCATCGTTACCAATGACGGTAATGTACAGAATCGTATACTTATAGCAGAAAAAAAATACTCACAAAGTGAGCTAACTCAAGCCAGCAATTACTTTAATTCAAACTTCTCAGGTCAAACCTTTGAAGAGGTGCAACAAAAACTATATATTGAGCTCCAACAAATGCAATCGGATATGAACCGACTTATGGCAGCAGCGCTAGAGGCTAGTAGTAAAGCTATAGATAATAATAAAGAAGGAGTTGTCATTGCAGGTGAGCGTAATTTACTTCAAGCAGATGAGCTTTCCACTAATGTAAATAGCTTACGCAAACTGTTTGAAGTATTTGAGCGCCGCACTTCATTAATACAATTACTTGATAATAGCCAACGTGCTGAAGGCGTACAGATATTCATCGGTGGCGAAAGTGGGTATTTACCTCTAGATGAATGCAGTATGATTACAGCACCGTACGAAGCTGACGGTCAAGTAGTCGGTACGCTAGGCGTAATTGGCCCAACTCGTATGGCTTATGAGCGCGTAATACCCATTGTAGATGTCACTGCAAAACTATTATCGAATGCATTGTCGAATAATTAAAATAGCCTAATAATTAAAATAGCAAAAATACTTAGAAACCATACATGGCTTATTACAACTCCGAACCAAAGTACGAACATGGCGACCAACCTAAAGTGGGGATTTTATTAGCTAATTTAGGCACGCCTGACGCACCTACTGCCCAAGCTTTACATCCCTATTTACGTCAGTTTTTAAGTGATACACGTGTAGTGGAAATCCCACGAGTCATTTGGTGGTTTATTCTAAATTGTATTATCTTGGTCATTCGACCCAAAAAATCAGCAGAAAAATACGCGCAAGTATGGTTGCAAGAGGGCTCTCCTTTATTAACTCATGTACAAAAACAAACCACATTACTACGTGGATATTTAGGACAAAAAATTAAATCACCTTTTGCTATCGAGCTTGGTATGAGCTATGGTAACCCGAGCATGCAATCTGCCATTGATAAATTAAAAGCCCATCATTGCGACCGCATTCTGGTGTTTCCACTATATCCTCAGTATGCGGCTAGTAGCACAGCATCAGCGATGGATGCCGTGTTTCGCGTATTACTCAAAACGCGTAATCAGCCAGCAATTCGCAGCATACGTAATTACCATGACCATCCCGGATACATTGCTGCATTGGCTTCTAGCGTGCGTGAGCATTGGAGAGTCAATGGCAAACCAAATAAATTAGTAATGAGCTTTCACGGTGTGCCTAAAGCTCACCTGACCAGTGGTGATCCCTACCATTGCCAGTGCCACAAAACGAGTCGTTTGCTAGCAGAAGCTTTAGACTTGAGCAAAGACGAGTATTTAATCGCATTTCAATCTCGCTTCGGTAAACAGGAGTGGTTAAAACCCTATCTTGCAAGTACTTTAGAGGACTTAGGTAAAACTAAAGTCAAACGTATAGATGTTATCTGCCCAGGTTTTAGTAGTGACTGCTTAGAAACACTAGAAGAGATCGCCATAGAGGGTAAACACATATTCCAAAGTAATGGCGGTGGTGAGTACAACTATATTCCTGCACTCAATGAAAATGAAGCTTGGATACATGCTATGACTGCCATTGCATTAGAAAATCTGCAAGGCTGGGTTTCGACTGATTGGGACACCAACGCTACAAAGAAAGAGAGTGAATTGACTAAATTACGCTCTCAGGCTATGGGAGCTAATCAATAAGCGCTATACTTTTGCTTTCAGTAAATTCAACAAACTTTATGATAGTAATTACTGGCGGCGCTGGGATGATAGGTTCTATCATCGCTTGGCATCTCAATACAAAACTTCAACGTGATGATATGGTGATTGTCGACCGCATCACGCACGAAAACCAATGGCAAAATTTGGTTAAACGCCAATATGTACAGTATTTGGATAAAGACCAATTATTATCATGGTTAGAAGGTAGAACAGATATTGAAGCCATTATTCACATGGGGGCAATCAGCGCAACAACCGAGCGTGACTTCAACAAGCTCATTGAGGCTAATATCCACTACTCACAGGATCTATGGACATGGTGCGCCAGCAATAATGCAGCTTTCTTTTACGCAAGCTCAGCAGCAACTTATGGCGATGGCGAGCATGGCTATGATGATGATGCTATTGAAAACCTTCGTCCGCTCAATGGCTATGGTTACTCCAAACACTTTTTCGATCAATGGGCTTTACAACAAGTAAGCAGGGACTTGGCAACGCCATCAGCATGGGCTGGTTTCAAATTCTTTAATGTATACGGCCCCAACGAATATCATAAAGAACGTATGGCCAGCGTGGCTTTTCATAGTTTTAACCAATTTAAAGAAACTGGTACCGTAAAGCTTTTCAAAAGTCACAAAGAAGGCTACTCAGATGGCATGCAGTTACGCGACTTTGTGTATGTTAAGGATGCAGCCGCCGCCGTTATTCACTTTTTAACTGAGGCTTTGAGTGGTCAAGCCTGCCCCAATGGCATCTACAACATTGGTACGGGCAAAGCGCGTGCCTTTAAAGATTTAGCGACTAGCGTGATGACGAGCATGGGTAAATCGCCCAACATCACCTATATTGACATGCCTGAAGATTTACAAGGTAAATATCAGTACTTTACCGAAGCTACCGCAGCTAAGCTGCGCGCCGCAGGCTATATGCAGCCGTTTTGCAGTTTAGAAGAAGGTGTGCAAGATTACGTACAGAACTATTTAATGCATGATGATGCTTATTGCTAAGGCTAAGTTAAAGTAAATTACTCATATGAATTCGCAATTAATCGAGACTGTACGTCAATTCACCGGCAGTAAAAAATCAATCTTAGTCATTGGCGACGTGATGCTAGACCGTTACCTAATGGGTCATGTAAATCGCATTTCACCTGAAGCACCTGTTCCTGTTGTTCTGCTTAAAGAATCAGAAGATAGAGCTGGTGGCGCAGCCAACGTAGCTGCAAACCTATCTGGCTTGGGACTACCTACCGAAATCATCGGCTGTATTGGTGACGACGTAACAGGAAAAATTTTAAAGCAAATGATTGCTGACTCTGGCATTACCGTTACGAATATCATGACCTCTAAGCTGCGACCCACAGTCTCAAAAACTCGAGTAATGAGCGGCAGTCAACAAATTGTTCGGATTGATGATGAAAGCGCCGTAGCTTTTAGCGCCGAAGAAAATACACAACTGCTCAACAATGTGATTCAAGCCCTCAACAATAAGCCTGCCATGGTCATTTTGTCTGACTATGCTAAAGGCTTGTTAAGTGATAATTCATGTATAACCATCATCGAATATTGTAAAAAGCTGAATATACCTGTTATTGCCGACCCCAAAGGCCGTGATTACAGCAAATATAAGGGCGCCAGCACGCTTACCCCAAACAAAAAAGAAACCGCTGAGGCCTGTGGCGTTGATGTCAATGATACAAAAGCATTATTACATGCCGCTGAGCAACTAAAAAATCAGTTGAGTTTAGACTTTCTAGCGGTCACTCGTGGCGAAGAAGGCATTTCACTCATTGACGATAAACAAACACAACATATACCAGCAACCGCAAAAAAAGTGTTCGATGTTTCAGGTGCTGGTGATACAGTGATTGCAACACTAGCGGCAGGTCTAGCGCACGGCTTAAATCCACATGATGCCTTACAATTAGCTAATATTGCCGCAGGTATTGTCGTCGGTAAAGTCGGCACAGTGCCTGTTTCAAAAGCAGAACTGCTTAAAGTATTAATAAGCGAAGATGGTCAGTCACAGACTGATAAAATTTGTGATAGCACTCAATTAACTGAGCTTGTAAGTCGCTGGAAAGCCAATCAACAAAAAATAGTCTTTACCAATGGCTGCTTTGATTTACTACACGCAGGTCATGTCACTTATTTAGAAGCAGCCAAGAAAACTGGCGACAAACTAATTCTGGGATTAAACACAGACCGCTCTGTAAGTGCCCTAAAAGGCCCTACACGCCCGGTAGTGCATGAAGGCGATAGAGCACGTGTGCTCGCCGCGTTAGCTTCAGTAGATGCTGTGATTTTATTTGACGACGACACGCCTTTGCAATTAATCGACGCTATACGCCCAGATGTCATCGTAAAAGGTGATGATTACACAGAGGAGCAAGTAGTCGGTGGTACCGAAGTTAAATCATGGGGTGGCAGTGTCAAATTGATTCCATTGGTACAAGGTCGCAGCACAAGTAACATTATTAAAAAACTCGGCTCATAATGGTAGGAACGCAAGCCAAACATTCCAAAATATTGGTACTCGGACCCTCTTGGGTTGGTGATATGGTGCTTGCGCAAAGTTTGTTCAAAGTACTTAAATTAAACGAGCCAAACTGCGTCATCGATGTTGCAGCACCCGCATGGACATTACCACTTATAGAGCGCATGCCAGAAGTAAGTAAAGGCATCGCCTTGCCCTTCAAACACGGTCAATTTGCACTGCTTGAACGGATTAAATTTGGTAAAAACCTACGCACTGAAGCTTATACCCAAGCAATCATTTTAACTAATTCGCTCAAATCTGCTATCCTGCCTTTTGCAGCAAATATTCCACAGCGTACTAGCTTTTTAGGCGAGATGCGTTATGGCCTTATTAACGACGTGCGCACTCTTGATAAAACCCAACTTAAAATGACCGTTGAGCGTTTTATCTATTTAGGCTTGGCTAGAGACAAGCCCTTACCACAGCCCATACCAAATCCATCACTCGTGGCTAATCATATAACCGCACTAGCAGTGCTGAGTAAACTCAAGATAGTATTTAACATAAATAGCCAGACGCTAGGCCTGTGCCCAGGAGCAGAATATGGTGAGGCTAAACGCTGGCCTACTGAGTATTATGCAGACGTGGCTAATCACGCACTGAATAACGGCTGGCAAGTGATGCTATTTGGCTCAGAAAAAGATTTACCTGTCACCAACCAGATTAACCAATTAACTCAAAATCGCTGTATCGACTTAGGTGGAAAAACCAAATTGGGCGATGCTATAGATGTGATGTCACTATGCGACACCGTGGTAAGTAACGACTCTGGACTGATGCACGTAGCGGCGGCATTAGATAAAAAACTAATCGCAATATTTGGTAGCAGTGATCCCTACCATACTCCCCCCTTGAACCGACAAGCCGTTATTGAGTACTTAAAATTAGAATGTAGCCCATGCTTTAAGCGCGAGTGCCCGTTGAGCAAGCCTGACAAGCATTTAGCCTGTTTGAAATACATTACACCTATACAAATCATTAAACAACTACATAGCTAGTGAATTTTATGCAACACACTACTAAGGCTAACTGATTGCGCCTCAGCAATTTGCTTACGTGCGACTAAGACTTCTGGAACCTTCTTCACCGCCCAATAAAAACCTTTTAAATTTACAACATCAAACATTATTAGCTCACCCAACAATTGTGCTATCGTAAATGGAAGCGCTTGGCATACTAATTGCGTTTTTGAAAAATGCATCCACTCAAGTAGATATCTATTTCTGCGACGCGTCGCTTTAACTAACTTCATTTTTGTATTAGCCCGTATTGAACCAATACTTTGATGCACGATACTCACGCTAGGCTCAAAATAACTGCCCCAGCCTCTGCGCCAAGCACGTATACCCAAATCGTAATCCTCACTATAAAAGGGTTTAAAAATTGGGTGAAAACCATTTAACATTAAAAACATTGACTTTCTCACCATAAATGAGCCGCCATGTGCATAAGCGGCGGGTAACCAGTCTCCCTTAGCTCGCCTCTTTTGCGCAGTAGCCAAGTCCCAATCTTGCAGTTTGAGTCGCCCACTTTGCATACGTCTCAGGTTCCAAGAGTGGCGCTTATTATTACCTTGCTCATCTAAGATGAGTGGGTTGACTGAGAATGTATTTGGGTTATCAAAATATGCGACTAACGGTGCAAAAATATTAAGTGCAACCTCAACATCCGAGTTTAACAAAAAAAGAAGCTCTGTCTTTGCAGCATTCACACCAGAGTGAATGGCCTCGGCAAAGCCTTTATTTTGCTGATGAATAACCACTTGTACTTCTGGAAATTCTTTTTCGAGCACTTGCAAACTATCATCCGTAGAACCATCATCGACTACAATAATGGTGCTCTGTAAGTCGTAAAGAGCTAATGCTGCTTTTACTGATGGCAAGTTTTTATGTAATAACTGCGCGCCATTGTAATTGGGGATAACAACTGTGATGGGCATTATCATGTAGGTTTTTTCAAATACGGGCTATATGTAGATAATAATATGCCGAATATAACGGCCATGGTGTTAAGGTTATAACCAGAAAAATACGGCACAGTGATACTCACAGTAATAAGCATTGTGGTAAAAACTGCCATTAGTAACAGGTAGATAGCCTTATCCGGCGTGTTAGCTCTTAAAGCTAATGACAAGTATCGATACATCAGCACTACTAACATTGTGGCTAATCCAGCACCAATAAAACCTGTGGTGTATAGCAGCTCTAAAATAAAATTATGCGGACTATTAAAATCAACATTTTTTAAATGATAGTGTGAATAGGCCATAAAGTCGTCTTTAAAAACATCAAGTCCATGCCCCAATATCCATTGAGTTGTATTACTATCATTTTGCATACGCCAAACATCTTGCCAAATCGTTACACGCTCCTCTGTTTTTAAGTTTAAAAGTAAATCAGCAAATCGGCTCTCAAAACCACCAAAATTAGTCACACTTAACGTGGCTAATACCGTAATTAGGGTGATAAATGCCCATTTTCTTTTTTTATGCTCTAAATAAAATACTATTAATAAACTAGCAATAATTAATCCTATCCAAGTTGGTCTTGATCCAGTTTTTACTAGAAGGATGCCCAATAGTAAAACTGGTATAGCAAGTAGCCATCTTAAGGATTGTTTGATACTAAAAAATGCATACAATCCAAACATTAAGCCCACTGCGCTATAAAAAGCTAAATAATGCGGATTATTAGTGGTGCCATAAGGTCTACCTATCAACCAAATAGCAACTGCTTGAGCTAATACGTATATAACTAATATCCACAAGGATAACTTAAAGATATATTGTTTGATAAATGCCTCATTATTTCTAACTTGTAACCAAATACCTATCATCAAGAATATAGCTAATAGTATCCGTCGCATTTCTCTTGTGAACTCTAAGTGTTGAGTTGCAATCAGATGCAGCGCAATAAACCCCAACAAAACTATCGACAACTGACCTAAATGTTTGATTTCTGCGCACGTAAACTGTCGATATTGTTTTATGGTCACAAGCGATACTATCAGCACATTTAAGTCGGCAAGCAGACGATAGGGCTCTCCCCAATTGAGCATCTGCATCAAAATACACGCTAAAATCACATAAAGGTGCAAGGCACTTTTACTGAAAAAATTTGAGCTTAATAAATTAGAAATCATTTTTTTACTTTTATGATAAACACTGCTTTTGAGGTTATACGGCGCTCTATACTAAGAGTTGAGCTATGTTGCTCAAAACTTTAAGATTATTAATTGAGCAAAATTCTTTCCAATCAGCTACCTCTGTCCAATCCGTAACAAATATGAAGTCTAGTCCAGCTCGATTTGCAGCCTCATAGTCGTACTTGCTATCTCCAATAAACAAGGCTGGGAACTGCAAATGACCATTAGCTTTTTCGCGAGCAAGCACTTCATCTTTATTGTCAGGACTACCGAATATGCCGCCATCAAAGTACTTAGCCAAATCACGTTTAGAGAATAAAGTGCGAATTTCTTGCTGATCGCCACCTGAGAGTATAGACCATTTAGCATTCGGCGTAGCTTCTCGTAAGGCTTGCAGGCCTGGTGCAACCTCGCACTCTATCAGCTCTATTTCTAATTCACGTGAGAACTCTTCTAGCAACATTTGAATAGCTTCTTTTGTTGCAGGCTGGTTTAAAATCTCACGTAGATAATAATCAAACTTGTGATAACGGGAAATTCCGCCAAGCCTCACGTGGTAATCCACTAGTGCTTGAGCTTGCGCATTAGTAGCACCTAAGTTTTTAGCCGTGCAAAAGTAAGCTTCAGTTTTAACTAAATTAGAATCTAGAATGACGCCATCACAGTCGAATACAATCGACTTATATTCTTGTATTTTCTTATTCACTATCCATCCAAAACAGTATTTGTGCTGTATCACTATGAAAATACATGTAATAAAAAAGGGTTCTAACCTTAGATTTAACTAAGGCCAAAACCCTGACTATCTTTCAAACTTGAGTAACCAGCTTAATTAAACTGCTTTAATCGCACTCGCCTCTTTAGCTAGCTTGGTAATATGAGCCCAGTCACCACGCGCCACAGCATCTGCAGGGGTTAGCCATGTGCCACCACAAACTACAACGTTAGGTAATGATAAGAATTGTGGTGCAGATTCGACTGTTACGCCACCTGTAGGACAGAACTTAACATCGCCAAATGGGCCAGAAAAACCTTTAAGTAAATTGATGCCACCGACCGCAACTGCTGGAAATAGTTTTAAGAAATAATAGTCGTCCGCGTTTGCCATCATAATTTCTGAGCCTGTAGAAACGCCTGGTAATAATGGTAAGCCCATTTTACGTGCTGCTTGGCCTAGCTCACTAGTATAGCCTGGGCTTACCGCGAATTGACAACCTACGTCTTTTGAAGCTTGTGCATCTTTAAGATTACGCACAGTACCGGAACCCATAATCGCCTCCGGTAATGCTTTAGCGATAGCTTCCATACCTGCAAGTGCGCATGAAGTACGTAACGTAATTTCCAGCACTCGAATACCACCTTCTAGCAGGGCTGCTGCCATTGGCACCGCATCTTCAACGCGATTGATAACGATAACGGGAATAACAGGGCCGTAATTGGCTAAATCTAATGTATTCATGCTTTTCTACCTAATGTTAAGTTAACTCTAAATTTATTATATCTGCAAGCCGCTACAACCAAGTGATTGCACCTTCCTCGGCTGAGAGTACATTTCTACGCATACCGCCAAATAATTCACGACCGAAGCCATGTGCATTTTGGTGGCGTTTGATGTCTGAAAGCTCAGCAACTTCACGTTCTGCCCATTCATCCTCATCAACCAATACGTTAACCATACCAACTGTAGCGTTTAGACGAATAATATCGCCATCACGAACTTTTGCTAACGGACCACCCGCTGACGCTTCAGGGTTCAAATGAATGGCTGCAGGAATTTTTCCCGATGCGCCACTCATGCGGCCGTCTGTCACAATAGCCACTCTGAAGCCTTTATTTTGCAATACGGCTAATGGTGGAGTCAGTTTGTGTAACTCTGGCATACCATTCGCTTTAGGGCCTTGGAAACGTACAACTGCGATAAAGTCTTTCTCTAACTCACCACGATCAAACGCAGCAAGCAATTCCTCTTGTGCATCAAACACAATCGCTGGCGCTTCGATGATATGACGATCTTCTGGTACTGCTGAAATTTTAATAACGCTACGCCCCAAATTACCTTTGAGTAAGCGTAAACCACCCGACTCATTGAATGGAAACGCTGCTGTACGCACGATAGTTTCATCTGGGCTATCTTTCGGCAAGTCTTTCCAAACTAATTTGTTATCTTCTTTCACTGGCAACTTACCATAATCACGTAAACCACCATAAGCTACAGTGAATACATCTGGGAACATATAACCAGCATCAATCAACTCGCGGATTACGAATGCAGGACCACCAGCAGATTGGAACTCATTCACATCGGCTTTACCATTTGGGTAAACGCTCGCTAATAGTGGCGTAGTCTTAGCTAAATGGTAAAAGTCTGTCCAGTCAATAATAATACCTGCTGCGCGTGCCACAGCAACCCAGTGAATTAGATGGTTCGTTGAACCACCAGTGGCTAATAAAGCGACCATCGCGTTCACAATCACATACTCATCAACCAATCGTCCGATTGGCGTAAACTGGTCTTTTTTAGTGTTTTGCAATACCAACTTCACCGCTTCGCGGGTTAGCAATTCACGCATACCATCGTGCGGATGAATAAAGGCTGCGCCTGGTACATGCAAACCCATGGCTTCCATCAACATTTGGTTACTATTTGCAGTACCATAAAACGTACAAGTACCCGCGCCATGGTAAGCCGCAGATTCTGATGCCAACAGCTCTTGGCGATCAACCTTGCCTTGTGCGTACTGTTCGCGCACTTTAGACTTTGTTGTGTTATCAATACCCGTACTCATAGGCCCTGCTGGCACAAACACACATGGCAAGTGACCGAATTGAAGTGCTCCAATCAGCAAGCCTGGAACGATTTTATCGCACACACCGAGTAATAATACCGCATCAAATACATCATGTGAAAGTGCAATTGCGGTACTCATTGCGATGGTATCCCGGCTAAAGAGCGATAGCTCCATACCAGGCTCACCTTGCGTAATACCATCACACATCGCTGGCACGCCACCAGCCACTTGCACTGTTGCGCCGTACTTATGCGCCTCATCACGAATAATATCTGGATAGTTTACATAGGGTTGATGTGCAGAAAGCATCTCATTGTAAGCCGTCACTATGCCGATATTTGGCGCTTTTTCAACGACCACTTTGAATTTATCATTCGTTGGCATAGCGGCAAATGCGTGCGCTACATTAGCACAACCTAAGCGATCAGCACCACGCTGACGATTCACAATATCATCTAAACGATTTAAATAAGCCGTACGTGTAGGACGGCTTTTCTCAATAATGCGTTCAGTAACCTCTAAATGGGATTGTTTCATAATTTAGATACTCTACTTGATAACTAACGGCGGAACTTAGTAATAAATCTACCAAGTTAAGAAAAAACATTAACTACGATTATCGCTAAACTCAGCTTAGTCGTCAAACAAAAGCCACTGTTTTAAGCGGCTTCACTTGCTAATTTAGATAGATGGCATGCAAGCTTACTGTATGGTTAACTCACAATAAGTTATTTCTTTGTCACCAGGATATCTTCTAACATTAAATACTCTAGATCGCACCCAAAAAACATATTGAGTGCATCTGTCGGTGAGCAAATCATAGGCTCTCCTCGGCGATTGAGTGAAGTATTCAACACAACTGGTATGCCCCGTAACTTTTCTAAATGCTCAATCAGTTCGTAATAGCGTGGATTGGTATCATGTGAAACCACTTGCGCACGGGCTGTGCCATCTTCATGCACGACTTCTGGGATACGTGACTTCCAGTGCTCTGCCACATCAAACGTAAATGTCATATAAGGCGCTGGGTGATTCGTTTGTAAAATATCAGGCGCAACACGATCCAAAATACTTGGACAAAACGGACGCCAACGTTCACGATATTTAATTTGCGCATTGATACGATCCGCCACTCCAGGATAACTTGGATCACCCAAGATACTGCGACAACCTAATGAACGTGGTCCGAACTCCATACGACCTTGTAACCAAGCCAATGGGTTGCCCGTTGCAAGCAACTCTGCTCCTTTTTGCGCAGCGTTTTCAACGCGGGTAAATTTTGGTTTAGATGGATGCGCCTCGCAAGCGGCAATACATTCTTCACTAGTATAAGAAGGCCCTAAATAGGCGTGCTGCATAGGCTGTATCACTTCACCAGCCAAATGTGCTGCATAAGTAGCAGCGCCTAATGAGGTACCGTTATCACCTGAAGCTGGCTGCACAAACAGCTCTTTAACATGCGGCATAGCAATAATGCGCTGGTTAAGTTTCACATTCAGCGCAACACCACCTGCCATAGCAATACGGCCTGTTTCTTTAATAATATCGCCAAGATAATAATCAATCATCTTCAGCGCGATGTCTTCTAGCAATGCTTGTACAGATGCTGCGTAATGAATGTAAGGATCATCAATCTCATCGCCGTGGCGTTTAGGGCCTAGCCACTCAATTAATTGAGGCGAGAAATAGTGTCCACGGCCATTTTCTTTAAAACGGCGCAAACCAACGACGTTCACGTATTCAGTATTAATCCGCAACTCGCCATTCTCAAAGGTGACCAGCTTGGATAAGTCATATTTGCTGGCATCACCGTATGGCGCCATGCCCATGACCTTAAACTCACCATCCAGCATATCAAAACCAAGATACTCGGTAATCGCGCCATACATACCGCCTAGTGAATCAGGATCATAAAATTCTTTGATTTTGTGAATAACACCATTTTCACCATACCCAAAAAATGTCGTGGCATATTCGCCCTTACCATCAATGCCAACAATCGCCGTTTTTTCTTTAAATCCACTTAAATGATAAGCACTAGAAGCATGCGCCAAATGATGCTCTACAGGAACAAATTTGGCTTTAGTTAACCCTAAATCAGCCATTAACTTTAGTGACTTATCACGATTGCGACGGAAACGACGGTTGCCGTTAAGTATTGCGTCCAAGGCACGATCTGGCGCGTACCAATGACGCATTGCATAATACCAGCGCGCGCTGCTGCTCAGTGGAATTTCCGCATATGGAAATGCAACGATATCAACATCCTCTGATTTAACGCCCGCTTGCTCTAAACAAAACTTGGCTGCTTCATAGGGAAACTGATTTTTAGCATGCTTATCACGAATAAAGCGTTCTTCTTCTGCCGCTGCAATAATTTTGCCATCAACCAATATCGCGGCTGAAGCGTCATGCCCTAAAGCACCAGATAAACCTAATACAATCATGCGAACACTTTCAAATGAATTTTCAGCATTTTAACTTAAAGCTGGGGCTCAATAGCAATTTTGATACAAATTACATCTCAAGCAATACCTGCACGCCGCAAAATAGAGTCATTCTCAAGCGAATATTGCTCATTGTACTTTTGTATAAACGCACTTTTTAATATAGCTGTCACATCTGGATTGTGCTCCCAGTTTTTCATCAATCTTTGAAGATCTTTAATATGTCGCCGCTTGAACCATGACTCAAATAACCAATGCACTGAATGTGCTTTCATTCCATCCAAATCAATTAACACAGGCATGCCATTCAACATTTTAATATTAGTTGCCTTGCAGTCCCCATGCGAAAACTTAAGTAAGTAAAGCCTGTAAAATAATGTTGCTAAACTTCTCGCTGCTGACTCTTTGTCTACATGACCGGCAAAGTACTGAAGCGCGTCTGAAGCATCTAAACATTCACTTAAAAAATAAGTCTGGCGCTTGATCCATCCATAACGCTCCTCGATTAAAGCCACCGGCTTAGGAGTAGCAACTCCAGAAACCATCAACCGATGCGCATTTGCCCAAGATATTGCGGCTCGACTCACTCGAAATGCACGATTTAAACCATGCCAGAAACTCTTGATATTGTAGCGCTTAACTACAACTGAAACTTCCTCAGGAGGTGCGCCCTGGGCTGAGACCTTCTCAATCAATAGCTTAGAGATTGTGCAGGTATTTCCATTTTTGAGATTGCTGTCTTTGTTCGAGAGCTTCGCATCTAAATATGACATTGAGAACTCAGTGATATCAAACTGACTTGTCACTGCAATGTAACTTCTGAAATCTTTCATTACATTAACATCTGTGCATGTCCGAAAGACTTTCTTGTCGGCATAGCTACTAGCAATTTTACGGCGGACTTTCTGCGTGAGGTACCAAATCTTAGCTTCAGTAGCAGGCTTAGATTGTAACGTTAACTGTGAGCAGTATCGTTCATAAAGTTTAGCAATCCAGCAATCATCTAACACGTCCATTTTTGAAAACAGCGTTGCAAGATTATGTAGCTTTTGACGCTCTCTCAATATGCTGGGTAAGCGACGAACACCATCACCATCAAGCGTATAAATGGTTTGGTTTTGCACTAAAAAGTTTTTAAGGTATAAGTCCGTTTGAATTAACTGGGCATTGTGATGAGAAGCTACTTCATCTACTAGCATAGACATCAGATTAAACCTGCCCGCAGCATCTCCGGAAGTCACCAAGGCCGAGTAGGATTGTTCAGTATTAATACTGTTAATAACTTCATCAAATATCAGCACCTTGCCTGAGTTATTCATTAAATCAACATCGAGAAAAAGCCTAGGTGTGCGTATATTTGCCTTTTCTAACAACTGGATACCATTTTTATCTCGCTCAGCGTATCGTCCTGCTTCACGACCTATAAAAATCTTAGCGTAAACCTTGAGCTTTTCATTTCGTTTACTACTATTACTCCATACGCATCTACAAACAATGCGCTTACCAGGAACAACCCTCACAACATTCAACACCTCTAGTTGGCTACCATCAGCCAAATTGACTAGATGTCCTGCTAAACCGAGTGAAATTAATAAGCCATCTAACTGACTAACGAATTTATCCATTTAATGCTTAATTAATTTCGATTGAATAACTTATCTTTCAGGATTAGCAACTTCTGCCTGAACGATGTATTTTCTGGTGTTTTAAATATCTTTTTCGCACGCTTTTCCCGTTTTTTTGCGAGCTTTCTAACATCAGCCTTGACCTGCTCACTGTCATGTGGCCTGGCGACATAAAGTGTATGTCTCGATTGACCAGACTCGTTGTCTATGGGTAGAGCGGTATAGTAGTAGAGAGCTATCGACCTTCTTGTTAACCCATCAGGGGTGGTTAGTGGATCTGGGTGCCCATGAAAGCTATCTTCATCTGTATTAAAAATGACACACCGATTAAAAATAGGCGCCACACTTTTAACATTGGCTTTCATTTCGCGATCCCAAAGCTCGAGATTCCCGCCATAAGCTTCTTGCCAATCTTTATTAAGATAAACTAACACGTTCACGCGTCTTAACAATTGCAGATTTTCATTTACGCGAAAGTCTGCATGTATACCTAATAAGCCACCTTTGGCTGTTTCGTGCAGACCACCTCCAGAAAAGTAAGGGTCTGGTAACAAACCTTGAATATTAGTAAGACCTTCTAAAAATTGTAGCATCGCAGCAGAGTTAAAAAAGCTAAAAGCGTTTCTTATGTACTCATCACAATCATAAGGTAGCGTTTGTCGCTTATGCGTGCCACCATAACCCTTTTGATATATCTTATCGTGAGCTTTAGCATCAGCGGGGAAATGTGCCAGCATTCCTTCAACCATTGCTTTAGGCAGAAAGTTGTCTATCACCATATGCGGAAATGGCTCTGCAAAAGCGTACTCATTCATCAGTTCGTCACCAATTGCACGAGCCTTAAGCTGGTCTAAAACAAAGCCATTCATACAATCAATGGGTAATCTTGGGCTTATCACGTCCATACTAACTTTCAAGTTTTTTCAAAATCGAATTTTTTCTTTTTACACGTCGGTTCATTTCGTTATAGCTCAATACTAAACCCACCGTACCCGCCTCGACATGATCTAAGAATTTAAATAACTTCATAGGAGAAATCAATTTAAATTGATAACCAGCCGATTTAAACTTATCTTGTAACTCATAGCCAGGAATACGATTTGCCATTAAAAAAGAATATTCATGACGTTTAATTAACTTAGCATTCCATAATGCACAAAAACTTTTGATATATTCTTCTTTGTACGGCTTAGGCTCTCTTGCGGTAAAACCTAAAGCCAGTTTTAAGCGTCGAAAGTAATGCTTATAAAACCTCGAGCTCAGTCGCCATGAAGTTCTTAAATAACCACGATTTAATTGCTCTAGACAGCCTACAGCCGCCATTTTTTCATTCTTCATACAATAGCTCAGCATCCAATCAAAAATACTGGGATCATAAATGAAGGTATCAGTATGTAATAAAAAAATATAATCACTTCGGATGCGCTCTAAAATCAAGTCTAACCCTTTACCATGAGCAACAAAGCCCGACTCACTCTCGGTTGGCGCGCGCTCGATTAAGTTTATCCAATCTAGGGTACGCAAGTATTCGACGCTTGCATCTTGTGAATGATTGTCCACCACCCAAATATCGACTCGACTTTTGTCTAAATCGCCGTTATCAATATGCTTTTTTAATAAGTCTAGGCAAATTTTAGTGAGCTCTAACGTTTTATAATTAACTAAAGCAATACTAAATTTTGGTAATCCCATAGAGGAGCTCATCTTCAAATTTAAGTCCATATTATTTATTAATGCCTATCGTTTGGCTCGCTTAACAATCAAACGGCACATCAGTTTATTAAAAAAATTAAGTTTATTAATTTTCATATAGGCTAAAAAAAATGCTAATTTTTGTGTTGAGCGCCAGCCTTCTGCATGGCGGTTCAAAGCAGCTAAATCAAAAAAAGTACGGTATGCGGACCAAAAGCTAAACCTTGCCTTTTCCAAGTCAATTAACGCTACATCTACAGAGTTTGAAACATTCCTTATAAAAATATGCTTAGGATATAAAGCGCGATGTACCAAGCCAAGATCATGAAAGCGCCTTAGTTCAGTAGCCGTTTTTTTAATTAACTCGCTCTGTTGACTACGATTAGTGCTGAATAGCCAGCCATTAGAGAGAGAGTCAAGGTCTGCATACTCACTTAACGCCTCTGTCATTAAAATTGCACACGGCTTTCCATCCACTTTAGACTCTGAATAAAACACCACTTTAGGCGCTGCAAAGTGCTTCTGTTCCAAAAACTGTAAACGCTCGAATTCTCGCCTGAATGTAGGTTCACCTGATACAGGGTGAAGCATTGTATGTCGACCGTGGTTTTGCTGTTTTTTAACAAATAAATCTAACGGTTTTAATCCAGCGCGTTTAAGCTGTAATCTCCCCACTCCGCTCCAGCCACCGCGGCGTATGTTGGGCTCCTCAAACCAATCTACTTTTAAATTCCATACTGACTCAAAATCACTGAGTTGATGTAACGCTAAGGCTTCCGCATGTTGTGGTGCAATAAAAAGATTGGTCATTTTTAATCACGCTTATTCAGCTATTAGCCTTACTCAAGTTATTACTAAGGATTTTTATGTGAAATCCAGCTAATTATATCAGTCAAGACCACGATAGTGGCTATGTGTATTGGTAATACGATAAGCGTATTACCATTGCTATGTTATGATTTTACGCATGCTTAGCCTTTTATTAAAACCGCTCTCATTAATGTCGTTATCGGCAACTCATTGCTTAGGCTCGTTGTTGGGGCGCCTAATGTTTGTTTTTATGCCGCAATCTAAGCGACTTATTATCAACAATTTAAAGCAAAGTCATCTTTTTAATGATGAGCTTAGTCTTAAGCAAGCGGTTAGATTAAATATTATAGAATCAGGCAAATCGATTCTGGAAACTTTCGCAATTTGGCAAAAAAGTGAGCAAGAAGTATTAACCTTGATTCAACAGACGCAAGGCTGGAGTGATGTTGATACCGCAGTACAAGCTGGCAAAGGAGTTATATTTTTAACGCCACATTTAGGTTGCTTTGAAATTACATCCATTTACTACGGCTCCTTGCACCCTATTACTGTGTTATTTCGCGCGCCTAAGATGAAGTGGATATTACCTTTCATTGAAAAGGGTCGCACGCGCACAGGCGTGACTCTGGCCGAAGCCAATACTAGCGGTGTACGTAAGCTCATGCAGGCTCTAAAAAAAGGGGAAGCTATTGGCATTCTGCCCGATCAAATACCCTCTGCAGGCGAAGGTGAATGGGCACCGTTCTTTGGCAAATCGGCCTATACAATGACCTTAGCCAGTAAATTAGCTAATAAAACGGGGGCTGCTGTAATTATAGTGTTTGGGGAACGCTTGCCTAAAGGCAAGGGCTTTATCGTGCACTGTAAACGCCTAGAAGATGGCGCCATTGCAACGCCAGCATTGCTAAACAAAGCCATTGAACAACAAATTCAACAACATCCAACACAATATTTATGGAACTACCCACGTTATAAAGTGAGAAGGCATGCACTGGATAACGATACAATTATCCAAGACACCTCCAATAATTAACGGATCGCTGATTTCTCAGCAGCCAGTCTTCGTTGAAATTTATCGCTGTGAAATTTCTTATAGAGTTTATTTGCTCTAACCTCAACCGCTTGCCAGAAATTGTTTTCTAATAAACCTTTAGGTAAATAGTGCATTTTAAAACGTAGTAAATCACGTTTTGTCAGTCCTATACCCATGCTAGAAAAATATAATGCGGCTATATCTTTCATATTATCATTTGTTGATATTGTTTTGTGTATTAACACACGGTGTAAATCAATTAAGTAAAATTTAATTTCATCTTTTGCGAAAAAATCAGCGTCTAGACACAAGTGACACAAATAAAAATCTCGGTGATTGATACCGCTTTCATGAAGCTTACGTGCAATCCTTGCCACTTCGATAATAAGCCTTCTCTTGAGCCTCTCGCTAGGTGGATTACTTTTCCAATCTACACATAAATCCTCTAGTGAGATGATATTGCCTAGATCTTCTGTTAAAACAAATGATTGTATATTGGCTGGATTGCTACCACGCTGGCCATAAGCAACGAGCGGCGTTGTAAGAACACCAATTTCATTCAGCTTCTGAATGGCTCTTACTTCCGTCATAGCACCTAAAATGGGCAACTTGAAGCTTATTAAGTTTTTAATTATTTCAAGCCAGCCAACACCAAAATGTTGCTTAATAAAGTAGCTTTTTCCATGTAAATTAAGCTGCATAGTTTTACGACCACGCACGTCGCGAAAAGCCTTTCCCGATAAATCCATCATCGCAGCAAAGATATCATTATCTTTAAGAGTTTGCTTAATATCGGTTGGTATAAAAAGTAAGTCTTTAATCATTACGAGGCCTGCACAGGTGCTACTTTTTTACGCGATGCAAGCTCAATCAGAATGTTTGCCTCAGCACCACCATCATTGGCTTGCATGATACTTTCCACATAACTTAATCCATGCTCTGACCATAATTGCTTTTTATCCGTTTGCCGCATTTCTAAAAACTGCTGATTAAACTTCAACTGATCGAATGGCATTGCACTTACAATCCCCGCATTGGCATCAGCGACATGATGTGCATAACCACAACTGGCTGTCACCAACACAGGTGCCCCACTAGCCATTGCTTCTAAAATCACTAAACCAGTATTTTCACGATACGCCGGATGCACACAGATATCTGCACCTTGCATGAGCTGTGGAATATCAGATCTACCTTTAGAGATAAACACATGACTCTCCAACCCTAGTCTTTTAACCATTTTGTTAAATGTGCTAGGATTATCTTGCCCTACAGCTACTAGTCGCGTGGTTAGGCGTAAATTATCTGGTAGTGCAGCTAATGCAAGAATGGCTCGATCTAGCCCTTTCATGGCAAAACCTGAACCAGTGAGCAAGTAGACAAAGTCATTTACACCGAAACCAAAAGCTTTACGTAAATGGGCGCGCATTGCCTGCTTATCCCTCTGCAAAAAGCGCTCTGGCGACAAAAATGGAGGTATATAGTGATAGCGTTCATTTTGAATGCCATACCATTGTTGAAAATGCGCTTTCTCTGCAAGGGAAACTGCTAACACTTCTGTTTTTTCAGTGCCAGAAAATATCGCTTTTTCACAAGTAACAAACCATTTGTATCTTGGTAAAAGCCGATAAAAAAAGCTGCGTTGCTTATGCGCTCGCTCGATAAAACAGGGATCAGCAGCAAAGTGTGCATCTAGCCCAGCCATACGGTTATAGCCGAACACATAGTCAAAACTATTCACTTTAATTTGGCTAAAGGCGATATCAATAAACTTCTGGTAACGTTGATAATTAAACAGTCCTTTTTGAGGAAAAACATGTACCTTGAGTGCAGCTTGAGACGTTTGACTTGGTAACTCTCCATCCCATAGCATCGTAAAAATCTCAACTTCATGTCCGCGTTTTACAAGCTCATTGGCGGTGCGTAGCATGTCACGCTGCATACCCCCATAAGGGAAATACTTAAAAATTAGAAAAGCGAATTTCAATTGAGGATGTCTCAAATTGGAGGTTTACAGGTGTAAAAATAAGATTGTATGCGAAAATAATGCTATGAAACGAATTTTGCTAGTTAAAACCTCTTCATTGGGAGATGTGATTCACAACTTACCCGTGGTCAATGATATTCTGCAGCACTTCCCAGACGCACAAATTGATTGGGTTGTAGAAGAGAGCTTTGCCGATATTCCACGTCTACACCCTAAAGTTGGGCAGGTCATTACCGTTGCTATGCGGCGCTGGCGTAAACATTTATTAAGCCTCAGCACGTTAGGTGAAATCTCTGACGTCATTAAAACGCTTTCTGCCAATAAGTACGATGTAGTGATTGACAGCCAAGGCCTCATCAAAAGCAGCATTATCACAAGCTTCGCAAATGGCATTAAACATGGCTACGACAAAGAGTCAATACGTGAAGCATCCGCAACTTGGTGTTATCAACAAAAACATCACATCAGCTTTCAACAGCAAGCCGTCATCCGCAATAGGACACTAGCAGCATTTAGCCTCAATTATGCGGTACCCAATAATGCTCCTGACTATGGTATCAAAGCTCCAGCTAGCACAAACGCACTCATCGACGAACCATACGTTGTTGGACTGCATGGTACGAGCCGCGAATCTAAACTATGGCCTACTGACCATTGGATAGCACTGGGTAATCAGCTAGCTAAACAGCATTTAAATTTGCTATTGCCATGGTCAAATGAGGCTGAGTTTAAACGCACACAGCAAATTTCAGCTGCATTAGAGAATGCAAAGGTACTACCGAAGCTAACTATTGCGCAAATCGCCTTTGTAATTAGCAATGCGCAAGCCGCTATAGGCGTAGATACTGGCCTATCGCATTTAGCTGCCGCACTTAATATTCCAACCATTGCTATCTATACTGACACAAACCCTGAGCTCACTGGTGTGTGTGCAGGGGCGTATGCTTCTGCAATTAACTTAGGTGATATTGATCAAGTTCCTAAAGTATCTGAGGTGTTTGCAGCATTTTCAGACTTTACCAAGATAAACTAAAACTCATTTTTGAGTGAGTAATAATTTTATTTTTTGCCCTTGAAATTAGTTCAGACAACCCCATTTTCAAAACATTGTTATTCAATCTGAAAATTTAAGCGGGGAAATTCATGCAACAAGAAAACCAAAATCCAGAAATTGAAGCAATGCTAACTGATGATGACTTACAGCAAAATGGTGCTGCAGGCTCATTAGACGATCGTATTGGTGAACTAGAGGCTCAACTCAAAGAGGCTCAGGCTGCAGTTTTATACATTAAAGCTGACGGTGAAAATATCCGTCGTCGTGCGCTAGATGATATCGAAAAAGCGCGCAAATTTGCATTAGAAAAGTTCTCAAATGAGCTACTTGCAGTAAAAGATAGCTTAGATGCGGCCTTACTTATTGAAACGGCTGATGTGCAAAGCTATAAAGATGGTGTGCAAATTACTACCAATCAACTGGCTTCTGTATTTGACAAATTCAATATCACTGAGATTAATCCATTGGGCGAAAAGTTTGACCCTAATAAACATCAAGCTATTAGCATGTTAGAAAATAGTGGTGAGCCCAATACCATTACAACAGTATTGCAAAAAGGCTATACACTAAATGACCGCGTGCTACGCCCAGCTTTAGTGATGGTAGCTAAATAGCTTATTGAAGATTAAGCTAGGTTTTCAATAAAATCAAAATCTTAATTATATCTAGTAAGCACAGACACTTGAAATAACAAAAACAATCACCACAATAGCTTCAAGGTAAAAATTTAACACTGCTGTTTACCACAAAGTAATACAGCAAATTAATTAGAAAAAAAGGGAATAGGAATTATGGGAAAAATTATTGGTATTGACTTAGGTACAACGAACTCTTGCGTAGCTGTGATGGAAGGCGGAAAACCGCGCGTTATAGAAAATGCTGAAGGTACACGTACTACGCCTTCTATTATTGCGTATCAAGAAGATGGTGAGATTTTGGCTGGTGCTCCAGCAAAACGCCAAGCAGTGACTAACCCTAAGAATACGCTATTTGCTGTTAAGCGTTTAATTGGTCGTCGTTTTGACGAAAAAGAAGTTCAAAAAGACATCGGCTTAATGCCGTACACCATTGCTAAAGCCGATAACGGTGATGCATGGGTTGAGGTGCGTGGTAATAAAATGGCTCCACCGCAAATTTCTGCTGAAGTTTTACGCAAAATGAAGAAAACTGCTGAAGACTATTTAGGCGAAGAAGTGACAGAAGCCGTCATTACCGTACCTGCTTACTTTAACGATAGCCAACGTCAAGCGACTAAGGACGCGGGTCGTATCGCAGGTTTAGATGTTAAGCGTATCATCAACGAGCCAACTGCAGCGGCACTAGCTTTTGGTCTAGACAAACAAGAAGGCGATCGTAAAATTGCTGTGTACGACTTAGGTGGCGGTACATTTGACGTTTCTATCATCGAAATTTCAAGTATTGATGGCGAACATCAATTTGAAGTACTTTCAACCAATGGCGACACTTTCTTAGGTGGTGAAGACTTTGATAATCGCTTAATCGACTTTTTGGCAGATGAGTTCAAAAAAGAAAACGGTGGTTTAGATCTACGTAATGATTTACTAGCAAAACAACGTTTAAAGGAAGCTGCTGAAAAAGCAAAGATTGAACTTTCAGGTGCTACGCAAACTGAAGTGAACTTGCCATACATTACAGCAGATGCTACAGGCCCTAAACACTTAGTGGTAAAAATTACTCGCGCTAAATTAGAAAGCTTAGTAGAAGATTTAATCGAACGGACCATGGCACCATGCCGCGTAGCGATTAAAGATGCAGGCGTTTCAATTGACGATATTACCGATGTAATTTTAGTTGGTGGTCAAAGCCGTATGCCAAAAGTACAAGAGAAAGTGAAAGAGATTTTTGGTAAAGAGCCACGTAAAGACGTTAATCCAGACGAGGCAGTAGCTGTAGGTGCTGCAATCCAAGGTGGCGTGTTAAAAGGTGATGTTAAAGATGTGCTATTGCTTGATGTAACACCATTATCACTAGGTATTGAAACACTCGGTGGCGTGATGACTAAAGTGATTAAGAAAAACACGACGATTCCAACCAAAGCATCACAAACATTCTCAACTGCTGATGACAATCAAAATGCAGTGACGATTCAAGTGTTGCAAGGTGAGCGTGAGAAAGCAGCTGCGAATAAATCGCTTGGTCAATTCAACCTAAGCGACATTCCACCAGCACCACGTGGTATGCCGCAAATTGAAGTGACATTTGATATTGATGCCAACGGTATTTTGCATGTTTCTGCTAAAGATAAAGCGACTGGTAAAGAAAATAAAATTACCATTAAAGCGAACTCTGGTTTGTCTGAAGCTGAAATTCAGCAGATGGAAGAAGATGCAATTAAATATGCAGATGAAGATAAGAAATATCGTGAGTTAGTTGACGCACGTAATGCGGCTGATGGCATGGTGCATAGCGTGAAAAAATCATTATCTGAGCATGGCGATAAATTAGATGCTGCTGAAAAAGAAGCAATTGAAGCTGCTATTAAAGGTGTTGAAGAAGTATTGCAATCAGATGATAAAGACGCGATTGAAGCTAAAACAACGGTATTGACTGAAGCATCACAAAAACTTGGTGAAAAAGTCTATGCAGCTGAACAGGCCGAAGCTAACACACAAAGTACTCAACCTAGCCAAGAAACTGAAAAAACAGTTGATGGCGACGTGGTAGATGCAGAGTTTGAAGAAGTGAAAAAAGACTAAACGATAACTCTTAGTCTCTAGCTTACAGTCGTTAGCATCGCAAAGTGATGCTAACGACTTTTCGCTATCAACTCCTAGCTAACAACAACTAAATACTGATTAAATTATGGCAACCAAAAGAGATTATTACGAAATACTGGGCGTTAATAAAGACGCTTCAGAAGAAGAAATTAAGAAGTCTTATCGTAAGCTTGCGATGAAGCATCATCCAGATCGTAATCCTGATAATCCTAAAGCGGAGGAGCATTTCAAAGAGGCAAAAGAGGCTTATGAAATGCTTTCCGATGACCAAAAACGTGCAGCTTACGATCAATATGGCCATGCAGGCGTAGAGCAAGGTGCTGGTGCAGGTGGCTTTGGCGGCGCGGGTTTTGGTGATGCCTTTGGCGATATTTTTGGCGACATTTTTGGTGGCGGTCGCGCTGGTGGACAACGTAATAACGTTTATCGCGGTGCAGACTTACGTTACAACATGGAAGTCTCACTTGAAGATGCCGCAAAAGGAACTGAGTCTAAAATTCGTATTCCTGTGCAATCTACTTGTGAAACTTGCAAGGGTTCCGGTGCGCGTCCGGGCACGCAACCAGTCACTTGCACAACCTGTGCAGGTCACGGGCAAGTACGCATGCAACAAGGTTTTTTCTCAGTACAACAAACCTGTCCCAAATGTCATGGTAACGGCAAAATGGTCAAAGACCCTTGCCCAACCTGTAGCGGCGCAGGTAGAACCAAGCAAAATAAAACTCTGTCTGTGAAAATTCCAGCTGGTGTAGACGAAGGCGATAGAATTCGCTTAAGCGGAGAAGGTGAAGGTGGTGTTAATGGTGGTCCAACGGGGGATCTATATGTTGTGATTCATCTAAAAGAGCATAATATTTTCCAACGTGAAGGTGGAAACTTACACTGCGAGATGCCAATCAGCTTTAGTACAGCTGCGTTAGGTGGTGAGATAGAGGTACCAACTTTAGACGGTTCGGCCAAAATGAAAATTCCAGCAGAAACGCAAACAGGAGGTGTATTTAGACTGCGTGGCAAAGGTATTAAACCGCTACGCCAGTCTGAAAACGGTGACTTGATGGTACATGTAGTGGTTGAAACTCCAGTTAAATTAACTGAAAAGCAAAAAGACCTGCTCCGTGAGTTCGAAACAAGCACCCAAGCGGACTCCGGTAAACATAGTCCAAAAAATAAAAGTTGGGTAGATAAAGCTAAAGAGTTTTTTGGTTGATTAATAGCTCTTTCAATTTAATAGCAACTTAATGTTAGAAGCTAACAAGCCTGCAACCGTAGGCTTGTTAGCTGTCTCTACCATATAAAAATTGCTGCTTGATTTTTAAAAAAGATCTACCTGTTTTTTAGTTGCTAGCTTGCTATCCTGTATCGCATGGCCTTTCTTGGCTCGCTTCAATAAGTATTTAATTAAATTTTCACCTTCAATAACCTTGGTTTTTCCCTTAATTACAATGTTAGCTGACGATCCATCGCTGAGTTCGATGCGAGACAAGGATGCGTTATCGGGAATATCCATCATTCGTACCCCTTTACCACCATTCAGATATTCGTTTACCTCACTCACAGGGAACACTAGTAATCTGCCCTCTGTTGAAGTCACTGCAATATGCGTGCGTTCATCTAATTTAATTGGTGGCAATATCACCGCACCATCTTCTGGTTTCATAAAGGCCTTACCCGCTTTAAGTCTCGCCACTAGGCTTTTCAAAGGTGCAACAAACCCGTAGCTGTTTGATGTTGCAAATAAGTATCGATCGTCATCTTTACCTGAAAGTGCATGAGCTAATTTAGCTCCATTTTGCACTTCAATGATTGAACTAAGAGGAATGCCGTCCCCCTTACCACCTGGTACTGTAGAAGCATCAAAAGCGTAGCATCGGCCATTGGTATCTAGCAGGATAATCGGCAACACGGTGCGTGTTTCAATAACGGCAAATTCACTATCACCAGATTTCCAGGCGATTGAGTCACGCTCAACGCCGTGACCTTGCCTAGCTCTAATCCAACCATTTTTAGAAAGTAGAATAGTCACTGGCTCATCCACTACAAAAGCTTTTTGACCACCCTGTGTACGCTCTACTGGCTCTATCAATGTACGGCGGTCATCACCATATTTTTCTGCGTCTTGCTTGATTCCTTTAGCGGTGAGTTTACGCAACTTTTTATCGCTACTTAAGATACTCATCAGGCCATCGGCTTCTTCACGTAAATCTTTTAACTCTTTTTCAATCTTAAAACCTTCTAGCCTAGCCAATTGACGTAGCCTAATCTCTAAAATATCTTCCGCTTGAATTTCACTTAATTGAAAAGCTACAATCAAATCAACTTTCGGTTCATCTGAGTTACGAATCACGCGAATCACTTCATCGATATGCAAGAAGGCGATCATGCGACCTTCTAAAATATGGATGCGTTTATTAATTTTATCCAAATCAAACTGGCAGCGTCTACGCACTACATTCAAGCGAAAGACTATCCATTCTTTAAGAATCGCCACCATGCCTTTTTGCGCAGGACGGCCATCAGTACCTATCATCACCATATTCACAGGACATGAGACCTCCATACTAGTGTGTAGTAGTAAAAATGCCATCAGCTCATCGCTGGAAACCTTGCTAGTTTTTGGCTCAATAATCAGACGGACATCTTTTTTGCCTTCGCTCTTCACCGTATCTATCATGCTCAAAGCAGACTGCTTCACTAGCAACTGATCTTGGTCTATGGTTTTCTTATCTTTTTTCGGCTTAGGATTTGATATAGCAAGAATTTCATCTTGTATCGTTTCCACAGAAACCCCATGCGGTAGCTCATGAATGATAATGCGCCATTGTCCACGCGCCATCGGTTCTACCATCCATCTAGCGCGCAATCTTAATGAACCTCGGCCAGTTTCATAGGTAGAAAGAATGTCTGCGGTTTGTGTAATGAGCTGACCACCCCCTGGAAAGTCTGGTCCAGGCACGTGTTGCATAAAATCAGCGGTGGTGCAGTCTGGATTATCCATCACATGCAATACCGCATTGGCGATTTCACGCATATTGTGCGGGATCATTTCAGTCGCCATACCCACGGCTATGCCAGAAGCACCATTCAATAACATCATCGGCAAACGTGCTGGTAGCAATACAGGCTCTTGAAAAGCGCCATCGTAGTTGCTCTGAAAGTCTACTGTGCCGCGGTCAATTTCGGATAATAATAAATCAGCAATAGGCGATAAGCGCATTTCTGTGTATCGCATCGCAGCAGCACCATCGCCATCACGTGAGCCGAAGTTACCTTGTCCATCGATCAATGGATAACGTAGTGTAAAATCTTGCGCCAAACGAACGGCAGCCTCATACGCAGAGCTATCTCCGTGCGGATGATACATACCGAGCACGTTACCCACCACACGAGCTGATTTGACTGGCTTAACGCCCGCTACTAAGCCCATTTCTTTCATAGCAAATAGAATGCGACGTTGTACTGGCTTTTGGCCATCTTCTATAGATGGCAACGCACGGCCTTTCACTACGGAAACGGCATAAGCCAAATATGCCTCTTCTGCGTATGCGCCAATCGGCACTGCATTTTCATCATGATTGCTTTCTTGCACGCTTGAGTTTATAAGGGTGTCCATTAAACATCTGCCTCCACATCATTACCGCGACGTTCTATCCATGTTTTTCTGGCTGCAGACTCATTCTTAGCCATCAACATATCAAACATTTTAAGCGCACCTGCAACCTCACCATCAGGCAAACGTACTTGAACCAATCGACGCGTATCAGGGCACAAGGTAGTTTCCCAAAGTTGCTCTGGATTCATTTCACCAAGACCTTTGAAACGCTGTATACCTAGCTTTTCTTCAGCAATGCCTTCGCGTTTTAGTTTTTCTATCGTGGAAATTTTCTCAGCATCATCTGATACATAGATTTTACGTAAAGGCTTGCTTTTTCCCTGTGCTGGCACATCAATACGATATAACGGTGGCTGCGAAATATATACGTGTCCACGTTCTATTAATTTAGGTGCGTGTTTTAACAACATAGTGAGAAGCAGCACTTGAATATGCGAACCATCGACGTCTGCATCCGATAGAATGCATAATTTACCGTAACGCAAACCTGAAAAGTCAGGATTGTCTTTTAGCGTGTGCGGCTCAATACCCAAAGCAACAAAGATGTCATGTACTTCAGAGTTGCCTAATATGCGACCTGCATCGACTTCCCAAGTGTTCAACACTTTTCCACGCAAAGGCAGTAAAGATTGGAACTCATTGTTGCGCCCCATTTTTGCGCTACCTCCAGCAGAGTCGCCCTCCACCAAGAACAATTCGGCTTCCATCGTGCCCGCTGTTTCACAGTCGGTAAGTTTAGCTGGCATCAAATTAATACCGCTAGATTTGCGCTTTTCAATTTTTTGCGTAGATTTATTACGCGCCGCCGCCGAGCGATTCACCAAGTCAGAAATTCGCTTTGCATGCTCTACGTTTTGACTCAACCACGTCTCCATATAGGGTTTAACGGCAGATGCAACCATTTTCATAGCATCCCGATTAGTCAGCTTCTCTTTGGTTTGACCTTGGAACTGAGGATCTAATACTTTGGCTGCCAGTACATAACAAACATTACTCCAAACATCTTCCGAAGAAACTTTAACGCCGCGTTGCATCATACTGTGATGCTCCATAAACGACTTAACTGCCTCAAACACACCATTACGCATACCAGCCTCATGCGTACCACCAGAAAGCGTAGGTATTAAGTTAACATAAGACTCACCTCGACCACCTCCTGAACCAAATGATAATGCCCAAATCGCACCCTCACCTTTTGAGGTGCCATCGATATTCTCGTGGTGGTAAAACTCGTCGGAAATGATAGGGATAAGTGTTTCATCATCTTCAAACTCACGCTCACCAATCAGTTCATCCAAGTATTGAGGCAAGCCATCTACATAAGTCCAAGAGCGTTCTTCAAAACCATCAGTGCCTTCAATAGAAAGCGTTACGCTTACACCGCGTAATAACACCGCTTTTGACTTTATAAGATGCTCTAACTGCTGAATTGAAACTTTAGGCGAATCAAAATACTTAGGGTCAGGCCAGCACTTTACCGTGGTGCCGGTATCTTTTTTAAGACACTTACCTGTTTCTGTTAATGGCATCACACAATTGCCATTTTCAAAAGAAAGGCTATGCACTTTACCATTACGCTTTACTTTTACATCAAGTCTAGTTGATAACGCATTAGTGACGGAAACTCCAACCCCGTGCAAGCCCCCAGAGAAGCGATACGAGCTACTTTCATCCTCTTTGTCAAATTTACCTCCTGCGTGCAGCTGTAAAAATACAAGCTCTACAGCAGGCTGTGTTTCGCCTTTAGGAATTTCCACAGGAATACCGCGACCATTATCAGAGACCTCAACCGCACCGTCTTTAAAAATAATGACTTGAATATTAGTAGCATGACCGCCTAATGCCTCGTCGGCTGAGTTATCGATGACTTCTTGCACAATATGTGTTGGAGAGTCTGTGCGGGTATACATCCCGGGTCTTGCGCGTACAGGCTCTAAACCTCTCAACACTTTTACCGAGTCTGCATCGTATTCTTTTTCTACCATTCAGCTAACCTTTTAAATTGATGTGCTAATTAATCTCTATATCAAGTTTAATTGACTTAACGCTATTTTAATTAACTAATTAACTTTTTGAGCAAATTGCTGTTAAAAATTCACTTTATCAGAGGTTTTTAATATGACTGTAACAAGGATTTAGTGATGGCTAATCTCCACAGTTTCTGTGGATAACATTGTGGTATGCGTGGGGACAGGAGTGCTAAGTCACTGCTATGCTTAGGAATCCTAAAATAGAAACAATTTTAAGCAGTTAAGCTAGCTATTAACGACGTCTTAAGTTAGGTGTCATTTATCAAATGAATTTCTAAAGCGCAATATTAAATGCCTTTTCTATCTAAAATACTACTACGCGCAGACTTTTGATTTTGTAATTTTAGTTGTGGGCTTACTGCTTGCTTTATACTTTATGTGCGTGTCTGTATAACTCAATCTGACATGCGTTCTAGCCTTATTACGGCTCGTGATGAAACAAGCAACCCCGTTATACCATCGCTGCTTCCATTATGGCTGGTAATACTTTTAGCTCACTTATAGCAACCTAAGTTGCCATAGTGATCATATCTAAGATAGTCTAATATCAATCTAGTGTTATTTGTTAAAGTATTGCAGCTTTTTATTTCTAGGTAATCTCTTCAGTTGTGCCTCTGCCACGCTAGCAGTTGATCTATCAGGATAAGGTTTAGAAGCGATTATTTTGATGGGTGGGTTGGCACGAGTATACCGTGCGCCTTTACCGCTCACATGAGTTGCAAAGCGTGCTTCTACATCATTAGTAATCCCCGCGTAATAATTACCGTTACTACATTCCAGCAGGTATAAGAACCAAGAGGTATTCATGAGTTAAACCATTAAATCAATAAGTTCCAGCTTGTATGAACTCAATTTTGTAACCATCTGGATCTTCTACAAACGCAATGACCGTTGTGCCATGCATCATAGGCCCCGCTTCACGCACGACCTTTCCGCCTGCATTTCTTACCATATCACAAGCTTTATAAGCATCATCAACTTCTAATGCAATATGCCCATAAGCTTTGCCCATATCGTAACTATCTACTCCATAGTTATAAGTAAGCTCTAGTACGGTATGATCGTTTTCTGCGCCATAACCCACAAAGGCTAAGGTAAACTTACCTTCAGGAAAATCATTACGGCGTAATACTTTCATACCTAAAACCTCAGTATAAAACTTGATTGAACGCTCGAGATTACCAACACGGAGCATGGTATGTAGCATGCGCATATAAATTCCTTTTCCGCTATTTTGTAGGCATTATTTAACAGAAGTGAGTCGATAGTATTTTTGCATCAATTGCTCTTTAGACTCAACCACCATCGGATTGAATGGAATGCAGTCAATGGGGCACACAATTTGACATTGCGGTTTATCATAATGGCCTACACACTCCGTACATTTATTAGGGTCAATTTCATAAATTTCCTCGCCCTGATAAATAGCGCCATTAGGACACTCTGGTTCGCAAACATCACAATTGATACACTCATCAGTAATCATTAAGGCCATTATTGACTACCCAGCTTTTCATTAATCGCACTTTCTACCATAGGTGATACAAAGGCGTGCACATTGCCACCTAATACAGCTACCTCGCGCACTAAACTTGAAGAAATAAACATGAACTGCTCTGATGGCGTTAAAAATAATGTTTCAAATTGCGGGTAAAGTTTACGGTTCATTCCTGCGAGTTGGAACTCGTACTCAAAATCAGAGGCCGCGCGTAAACCGCGAATTACCATCTTTGCCCCTTGGTCTTGCACAAACTGCATCAGTAGACCGCTAAAGCCGATCACTCTAATATTATCGGCATGTTCAAAAATGCTTTTAGCCAAGGCTACGCGCTCATTTAAATTAAATAGTGTTTTTTTATTAGTACTGCCAGCCACGGCCACAATTACTTCATCAAACAAATCTGCTGCGCGATACACAATATCCTCGTGCCCCAAGGTAATCGGGTCAAAAGTGCCAGGGTAAACTGCGATACGATTTTTACTCATATTCGTCACTTATATTGGTTATTAAATACGGTTCATTTAGTCGTTAGTATGAATTGATTTTAGCAAATGATAAAACACATTACCTGCTTTGCTTTGCTTAACCACTTGCCAGCCTTGTGTAAACTCAGCACCCTCATCTAATGCATATTCGGCTTCAGCATACACAAAACCATCTGATTTTAAGTGCTGCAAAAGTAGAGGTAGTACTTTAGGAATCCACTGTTGATTATAAGGTGGGTCTAAAAAAATCAAATTGAATTTTTGCTGATTAATACTCAGGAAGAGCATGGCATCTTGATGCAAGACTTGTGCCTGCTCGGCTTTTAATAGCTGTTTGTTCTCAAGCATTGCTTTATACGCAAGCATCGACTTTTCTACCAAGGTGACCGAAACTGCACCACGAGATAAAGCCTCAAAACCCATCACACCAGTACCGGCAAATAAGTCCAAACAAGTTTGACCTGTTAACTCCTGACCTAGCCAATTAAATACTGTTTGCCGCACACGTTCTGGTGTAGGACGCAAACCTGTTGTATCTGGGAACTTGATTAAGCGGCTTCGCCACTCGCCTGCATTAATACGTACGGTATTTAATTTTTGTGATGCCATTTGAGTATGCAGGTTTTATAAGGGATAAAACCTGCATTTTACTACTAATTTCTATGAGCTCTTGCTTTTATACTCGCTGGAATAACTACATTAAATCAGTTCTTCTGCTCCGCATCACCTACAATGATCGTTACGAAGTTATCAGCTTTCAGCCTACGATTAAATGCTTCTTTAATTTGCGCAGTAGTGACACTGGCAACTTTTGCATTGTAATCATCTAAATAGCTAAGCGGTAATTTGTAAAAACCTATCACCGCTAAATAGTCCAAAATCTTGCCATTGCTGTCAATGCGCATAGGAAAACCGCCAATAATATTAGCTTTTGCTGCTTTTAATTCAGATTCTGTGACACCGTCTTTAAGAAATTTATTTAAAGTTTCGCGTACTAACTTAAGTGCATCATTAGCTTGGTCTTTTTTAGTCTGTAAACCTATTTGAAATGGGCCTAACTCCGCCATCGGCATAAAATAGCTATATACACTGTATACCAAGCCACGCTTCTCACGAACCTCTTCCGTTAAGCGTGACACAAAGCCGCCTCCACCTAAAATGTAGTTACCTACATACAAAGGCAGTAAGTCTGGGTCGCCACGCTTAACGCCTGGGTAGCCTAATAAAATATGTGACTGTGAAGCAGGGTGCACAATACGTTGTTCTATCGCTTTATTTGGATAAGGTACCGGTGGAATCGGCGTAATTACAGCTGATTTTGGTAGCCCGCTAGAGATGTTTTCGGCAATCTTATTCGCCTGCTCACGCGTTAAGTCACCGATCATGGCAATCACCGTACCTTTTGCACCGTAGTATTGGCTATAAAAGCTTTGTAAATCTTCACGTTTGATTTTAGCTACGGTATCTACTTCACCACTTTCATCCAAACTATATGGGTGCGAGCCATACATCGCGCTCATAAAAGCTTTACTTGCAATACTTTCTGGCTGAGTTTCAGCTTCTTGCAAACCAGAAATAATCCGTGCTTTTTCCCGCGCTAGCACGGCATCCGGAAAGTCTGGCTTTTGTAGGATTTTTGTAAATACTTCCAAGGCGAGAGTTTGTTCACGCGCGCTACTTAAGGTACGTAATTTAAATCCAGCACGATCTGCATCAAAGTCTCCACTCAAAATAGCGCCAATATCCGCCATTTTATTAGCAATAACTTCATCAGTCATACCATCTGCGCCTAATGTCATCATGTATTTGGTAACACCAGCCAATCCTGACTTCTCAGCCGTATCATGCGCGCTACCAGCAGCAAAATTGACACTCAAATCAACAATTGGCAAATCATGATTTTCTACAAAGTAAACTTCAGAACCCGAGCTGGTTTGCCATTGCTGGATTTTGACCGCAGCGTTACTATTAAACGCTACTAAGCTAATAACTATAATTGTTAAAAATTTAATTAATTTCATTTTTTACCTTAACTGGATTCCCGCCTAAGCGGAGATGTCTAATTTTAATAACCAACTCAGTCAACTTAAAATGGCTAAGCAAGACTAGGCGCAAAGTGCCGACGTGTATGTTTTATACACGAGGTGTTGTGCAACAACGTATTGCGACGCTATTTTCAATTGACGCTTAGTGAACATGGGGCTTGCCCTGCGGCTTCGCATTCGGATCTATCGGCTGTGGATCTAAAGTCGCAATAGTTAAATTATCTTTAACCAGATACTTCTTAGCCACTGCTTGTACCTGCTCTGACGTCACTGCGCGCAACTTTGCACGGTAAGCATCTAAAACTCGCCAAGAGAAGCCGATAGTTTCAACGGTACCTATCTGCATTGCTTGGTAAAACATAGAGTCGCGTTGATAAACATCTGAGGCAATCACCCCAGCTTTAACACGATCAAGCTCTTCAGTGGTCACACCTGATGTTTTGATTTTTTCTATTTGTTGTAATAAAGCCGCTTCAACTTCATTCACGGTTTTGCCTTCGCTTGGCGTACCGTCCAATTCAAACAAACTCAAACGTCCGCGCTCTAAAAGATCGTATCCCGCACTTACATCAACAGCTAACTGTGTATTTCGCACTAAGCTCTGATTAAGTCGCGCAGCTGGATTACCACTTAATACGCCAGCTAACACTTCTAGCGCGTACGGCTCCCAGTCTCTGTCTGGGTCATTAAGTGCGGGTACGTGGTAACCCATGAGAATATAAGGTTGTTTAGCTGGAGCTTTAACTATAATGCGACGCTCGCCAATTTGTATTGGCTCTACTTGAGGCTTACGTGCAGGCAGCACTTTGGGTTTTAGTTTGCCAAAATATTGTTGAGCTAGCTTATAAACATCGCCTGCTTTCACATCACCCACCACCACTAGCGTGGCATTATTAGGCGCATACCAATTGTTGTACCACTCTCGGGCGTCTTCATAAGTCATATTTTCTAGATCATTCATAAAGCCAACAACTGGTCTTGCGTATGGATGCGCACGATAAACTGTTCCCTGAAAAGCCTCATTGACCATCGCTTGTGGTTTGTCATCTGTGCGCCAACGACGCTCTTCCATCACTACTTTAATTTCTTTATCAAACTCTTCTTTGGTCAGTTGTAAATTGACCATGCGATCAGCTTCTAGCTCAAAAGACAGCGGCAATTGTGACTTTTCAAGTTGCTGAAAATAGCAGGTGTAGTCTGTACTGGTAAAGGCATTTTCCTTACCGCCTGCCGCTGCGATTAAGCGTGAAAACTGACCCGCTTTCACTTTCTTAGTGCCTTTAAACATCATATGTTCTAGCACGTGCGCCACACCAGTTTTACCATTCACTTCATCCATGCTACCGGCACGGTACCATACCTGCGACACTACCACTGGCGAGCGATGGTCTTCTTGCACCACAAGCTTTAAGCCATTATCAAGCTTGAACTCCTGTATCGAACTTTCTGCAAAAACTGTCATTGGCATTGCTAATATTAAAATCAATAAGCTTTTGATACGCACCTTATACTTCTCCAAATTCATTGTTAATGATCGTCTTTTAATAAGTCTTTCCTGATTATAGCTTGGCTAAGCACTTTGAGTTGCTATCAATCTAAACCAGCTATGTGACATAAACGTTTGCTTGTTAGTTCATCACTAGTTCGTATCACACACTAAACAATATCGGCTTAATCAAAAATTAAGATAAAATAGCTTTTATTAAATCAGTCAAAAAATATTGAGTCTTTATGTTCGATTTTTTCAAGAAGAAACCAGATCAAGCCACAGATGAAACCGTAGCCGAACAAGTACGCGCACCAGTTGTAGCGCAAAGTTGGAGCGAGCGTTTAAAACAAAGTCTGAGCAAAACACGTAAGCAACTCGGTAATCAACTCGCCAGCTTGTTTGGCGGTGGTAAGATCAATGCAGAAGTTTATGAAGAATTAGAAACCATTTTAATCACTTCAGATGTAGGGGTAAATGCCACTAAAAATTTGCTTACTGACATCAAAAACCGTGTAAAAGTGCAAAGTCTAGATGACACAATTCAGCTTAAAGCTGCGCTAAAAGAGGCTATGTCTGACTTACTCACACCACTACAAAAGTCGCTCGAAACTGGCACCCACAAACCATTTGTGATTATGCTCGCGGGAGTGAATGGTGCAGGTAAAACTACGTCTATTGGCAAGCTTGCTCATGCATTTCAAGCAGAAGGTAAGTCTGTACTCATTGCCGCAGGTGATACATTTAGAGCTGCCGCACGCGAGCAATTGCAAGTTTGGGGAGCGCGTAATAACGTACACGTCGTTTCGCAAACCAGTGGTGACGCTGCTGCCGTGATGTTTGATGCCATTAACTCTGCAAAAGCTAAAAATATCGACATCGTACTGGCAGATACTGCAGGCCGCCTACCTACGCAAATGCACTTAATGGACGAAATTGCCAAAGTAAAGCGCGTCATGGATAAAGCTTTGCCTGGCGCACCACATGAGGTATTACTGGTGCTAGATGCTAACACAGGTCAGAATGCCGTCACGCAAGTAAAAATCTTTGATGATGCACTCGGAGTTACAGGCTTGGTACTCAGCAAACTAGATGGCACCGCCAAAGGTGGTGTCATCGCTGCAATTGCAGAAGCTCGCCCCATTCCTATTCGCTATATCGGCATCGGCGAAGGTATAGATGATTTACGACCATTTGTTGCTGTCGACTTTATTAATGCAATGATTGATTAATAACTTCACTCACTATCAAGCGATACAATCTACTTAATGATTAAATTTGACCAAGTCACCAAGCGCTACCCTGCTACTAACGAAGCTTTAAGAAACATTAGCTTTACGATTGAAGCGGGTGAGCTAGTATTTGTGGCTGGACACTCTGGTGCCGGTAAAAGTACCTTATTAAAGTTAATTGCCGCTATTGAAAAACCTACTAGCGGTACGGTACTGATTGCCAATCAAAATATTAGCCAACTCAAACCTTCTGCAATTCCATTCATGCGGCGTAAGTTTGGTTTAATTTTTCAAGACCATAAGTTACTGTATGATCGCAACTGCTTTGACAATGTAATCCTGCCGTTGCATATCAATGGCATCACAGGCAGTGAAGCGGAGAAACGAGTGCGTGCTGCTTTAGACAAAGTTGGTCTATTACAAAAAGAAAAGGCCATGCCGATTACGCTGTCAGGCGGTGAACAACAGCGTTTAGCCATTGCACGCGCTGTAGTTAGTCGACCATCTATATTGATAGCTGACGAACCAACGGGTAATTTAGATGCGAGTTACGCGGCAGATATTATGGCGATTTTTCATGCATTCAATCAAGTTGGTGTCACGGTCATCGTGGCCACGCACGAGGCACTAGGCATGAGCACTGCTCAAAATCGTGTGCTGCATCTTAGTCAAGGTCAACTAACACATACTCAATCTGAACTTGATGGAGTTATCCATGAATAACTGGATTAACCAGCACATACAAGCCATTAACTTGGTGCTTGGTCGTATGCAAAATAATGCATTATCAACATTTTTGATTAGCCTAGTGATTGCCGTTGCACTATGCGTGCCTGGGCTATTTTATTTAGGTGTAGATCATTTATCAAAATTCACTAACCACATGCAAGATGAAACAGAGATTAGTCTATTTCTCAAGCTTGATGCAGATAAAGATGCCGTGGCTGGAATCAGCAAAGTTTTAGCAAAAAATGACTTAATTAAAAATTTTCACTTAGTCACCAAAGAAAGTGCTTGGCAGACCTTTAAAAATAAAGTCGAAGCCAACAATAAAACAGGCAATAAAGTTGCCTACTTAGAAAAAAATCCACTCCCCGATGCGTTCTTGATTCAAGCTAAATCTACTGAGCCAGAAGCACTAGAAACACTCAGGCAAATGCTTGAAAACATTCCCGGCGTTGAGCAAGCATTGCTAAATACCGATTGGGTAAAACGTCTATCTACGTTATTGGCATTAGGCAAAAAAATTATATTATTTGTAACCATCCTACTTACTAGCGCTTTACTAGTCATTATCGGTAACACTATCCGTATGCAGATACTCACGCAAAAAGAAGAGGTGATTGTAAGTAAGTTGATAGGCGCAACCAATGGCTTTATTCGTACTCCATTTTTATACACTGGTGCTTTGTATGGCTTATTTGGCGGGCTACTGGCGGTCATCATGCTGACGTTAGCAGTTAAAATGTTCAATCTATCAGTGCAAGCACTTTCCAACTTGTATAGTAGTGACTTCAGCTTACCTTTATTCAATAGTCAGCTTTTTGTTGGTATTATCGGCCTATCCATCCTCATTGGCTGGCTAGGTTCATATCTCGCGGTATCTCGCTCAATCGCCTCCATTAAAATTAATTAAGCTAATTTATACTAAGCATGACTGACGCACCTACTATTAAATATAGAATCGTCACGCTTCATTAATAGCACCTTGTTTCAGCAACAATACCTACTAATACGAGCACTCTGTCACATCACAACACGCACTCTGCAAAGCTTATGTTTACAGCCCCTATAGGCTAGTTAACTACATCACAACTCATTCAAACTTATCTCTTGTCATTTGATGGATATAATCATGGCACGATAAAGATTGGATTTAAATATTTACTCAGGAGTTAATGCCTTTTTCCAAAAGGTGAACTTCTCATCAAATGATAAGCTGGCATGTGCTGGGCTAGTTGAGGGTAGACGCATGTAACAACTAACTGGAAATGTAAGACTCTCTAATACAAACCTTTTGTAACTCTTCTCAGCAAATGCTCCATTAAAAAGTACTTTCTCAATTTGAGGGTGCCTTTCAAAAAATATTGAAAAATCATTTACTTCTATGGTTTTTAATGCGATGTTATCGTCTAAGCTTCCTTTTCTCTCACATGCTCTTAAAACATCCCAAATTGCAATCTTATTTAATCTCAATATTGCAATTTTTTCATCATAGGTGTCCATAGTGCTTTCTGGAAATATTTTATTTAATATTTTCCAAAATGCATTTTGCTTGTGTGCGTAGTACTCACCCAATTGCAATGAGTACAGACCCGGCATACTACCCAAAATTAAAACTTTTGACTCACTATCCACGATAGGTTCAAAACCTTTGACTCGTTCAATCATACCGCCCTGCTTCCTCTACCTAATGTCAAAAAGCTCTGACTAACTGTTAAGCCTTTCAGTCAGCACGCACATTATCTATGAGTAGTAATCTCACTATTAATTGAACCAATTAGCCACTAGCACTCTAATAGCAAGAGTGCTAGTATATTAGATATTGGAGGAAATAAGTTCAATGAGCAACGCATTAACATTACCAGTTTTAACCGCATCTGACAGCCTAGAGCATTACTCGAGGATGATTAAGGCTTATCCTGTCCTGTCCGCAGAAGAGGAGTATTCGCTTGCCGTAAAATTTAGGGCAGACAATGATTTGGAGGCTGCTCGCCAGCTAATTGTCTCGCATTTGCGCTTAGTTGCTAGCATAGCGCGCGGCTACAATGGCTACGGCCTACCTCAATCAGATTTAATTCAAGAGGGCAATATCGGCTTGATGAAGGCAGTAAAGCGCTTTGACCCAGAGCGCGGTGTACGTTTGGTATCCTTTGCAATGCATTGGATTAAGGCTGAAATGCATGAATATATCGTGCGTAATTGGCGTATGGTTAAAATAGCAACGACAAAAGCACAGCGTAAATTATTCTTCAATTTACGTAGTATGAAAACTGGTTTAAATAGCTTGCAGCCTTCGGAAGTAGCGCACATTGCTAAAGAGTTAAATGTTAAACCAGAAGAAGTGCTAGAAATGGAAGCTCGCTTAAATGGTCACGAGATTTCACTTGAAGTAAACATTGATGATGATAGCGATGAGCAATACAGCCCGATTGCTTATCTACCAGACGAAGGTTTAGAACCATTAGAAGCTTTGCAGTCAAAACAAAATGAACTAGCCGAAACAACAGGCCTAGCTAACGCACTTCAGAACTTAGATGACAGAAGTCGCCGTGTAGTTGAAGCGCGCTGGTTGCAAGATAAAGGCGGTAAGACACTACATGAGTTAGCTGATGAGTTTGGTGTTTCAGCTGAGCGTATTCGTCAAATCGAACAGAAAGCCATGCAGAAAATGAAGGGCTTGATGCTAGCTAACCAATAACTTTATAGCTTTAATGTGAGCACAATAAAAAAGGCTGCGTTGCAGCCTTTTTTATTTCAATTAATTTATATCAATTAACTAGGTTCTGTTAATTTAAGCAGCCATCTGATTTTCAACTGGATCAAACGCTAGTGCACTCTTCATGTGCATGCGCAACACTTTCAGATCATTTAATTGCACTTGTATACTCTTTTCTATCGCCTCCAACTCTAAAATACGGTCTTCTAAAGTATCTGTAGCTTTATAAATACGCTTAATACTTTCTAAGCGACGGCGCAATTGCAATTGATGCTCACGTACTTGCGACTCCATTGGTGAGATTACTGCTTTTAACCAGTTTTCAATATCACGATTCGCCACTTCATATACATGAATCACACGGCTAGCCAACGTTTCAAAGAACTTAGTAGTGAGTGTCATTTTCTCATTAGCAATCATATTAAAGGCAGTATTAAATTGCTCTTTGTATGCTCGCTCTAATTTAGCCAACTCTTTTTGATAGCGTAGTGTTGAGAATGCTGGTGGGTCAGACTTGCGTAGGCCATGCTCCTTAGAAAATTTTTCATACATCACATCCATCATTTTTTTAATTTCATCTATTTGAGTATCAGATGAAACTAAACGCACCTTCAACTCACTGAAAAAATTATCCATTGCAACACGAATAGTTTTAGTAAAATTAGCACCTTGCATGGTTTCGCGTGTCGAGTGCACATGTGTTTTAAGCGCCTCCATACCTAAAAGAGTGAACAGTCGATTAGTATGTTGAGAGAAAATACTACGTAATGCCTGAAAACGTTGTAAGCCTTTCTCAAAATTCTCTTTATCTACCTTAACCTTATTCATCATGTGCTCAACAACATCTTCATTCTTGCCACGCAAACCACGTAACTCAAGCAACTGATCGTTAATACCAGAAATACGTGCATCTAAAATCAAATGGGAGTTGGCAATTAAGTCTTCAATCTCATTTTGTGTATTATCACGAACAATTTCTTTTTTTGATGGGATTAGTTCGTCGGACAAGGCACGCTCTAGCTCTAAAATACGGCTCTTATCAAGCAACTCTGGATCGCCGTTAACCTTGGCTAACAAACCCTTTTGCGCTGAAATAGGGAATATTTGGCTAGTTTCTAAGCCTAATAGATCCGCACTAGATTTGATTTGCTTAGCAAGCTCTTTCTGAATCTCCTGTTCGTCTTTTAGTTCATCCCAGAGGCCATCAATTTTATTGAGCACGGCCAAACGGCCTTTTTGCTTCCAACGTGTGCCACTAATATATTGGCGCCAAACATCGATTTCAGACTTAGTCACCCCAGTATCTGCAGCCAATATAAACAACACTGCGTGGGCGTTTGGCAGCATATTCAAAGTTAACTCAGGCTCAGTACCTATCGCATTCAAGCCTGGTGTATCTAAAATAACTAAACCCTGCTCAAGTAACGGATGGGGGAAATTAATCATTGCATACCGCCAGCTTGGCACATCGACTGTACCGTCTTTATTAACACTAAGCACATCATCCGCACTATTAGGGTCAAACAAACCATACTTCTCAGCCTCAAGCACTGACACAGCCTTAGTATTGCTGACTTCTTTAAAAGCATTAATCATGCTCTCATTCGACTCTATATCAAAAGTGACTGTCTCCCACTCTTCCGGATAGCGTTTATACTCCGTAGTGGTGGCATCTGATAGACGTGTTTCAATGGGTAGCAACATGATTGAGCTTGGTTTAGTTTTATCGTATAGAAGCTCTGTAGGGCACATAGTTGTGCGACCAGCACTTGATGGCAATAACCTCGTACCGTAACCTGCAAAGAAAATTGCGTTAATAAGCTCGGACTTACCTCGCGAAAACTCTGCAACAAATGCAACGTTCAACTTATCTTCACGAAGTCTATCTAATAAATGCTGTATACGTTGATCGACTTGGCCATCATTGAGCTCTTGCTCATTCAACCAGCTCCGATAATCATAGATTGTATCGACTAAGGCTTTGCGCCATTCAGTATATGCTGCAAATTGATTTGCTAATTTACTATTAGATTTTTCTTGAGCCATGTCAATCCTTACCTATTTATACTTAGTAGAACTCTATCATTATTTTTATACTAATCAACCGAATCTATTCACTATTATCCATATTTAAAATAACATTTAGATAGACGGGCAAAAATTGATGACAAACGGCACACCGATGCATCATCATCAAGCCATGTCATTCTGTTATCATCTTACTTTATCTAAAAGAGTCATTATGAGCGGTTTAACCAATAACACTCCTCGTCCAATTGACATTCGATTGCACCAAACTTCGCGCCTATTAGAGATTAAGTTTGATAACAATATGGAATGTCAGCTATCTTGCGAGTTTCTACGTGTTTACTCTCCTTCGGCAGAAGTAAAAGGTCATGGCCCTGGGCAAGAGGTATTACAAACTGGTAAAGAAGATGTCAATATCACCGCTATCGAACCAGTTGGGAATTATGCGATCAAGCTTACTTTCACCGATGGTCATAACACAGGCTTATATTCATGGGATTACTTATACGACTTAGGTCGAGACTATGAAGCACTTTGGCTAGAATATCTAGGTCGACTAAGTGCTGCTGGCATTCAACGCAAAGAAAACTAATACGGATAACGTTTAATGATGACTAAACACAATACAAACCAAGACAGCGATCAAAATACACACTTTGGATTTAAATCTGTAGCTGAAAATGAAAAGGCCAAAAAAGTAGGTGAGGTTTTTCATTCTGTAGCAAGTAAATATGACCTAATGAACGATGTCATGTCTGCAGGCATACATAGGACTTGGAAACGTTTTGCTGTAGAGGTAAGTGGTGTAAAAACGGGAGATAAGGTGCTGGATATTGCGGGTGGCAGTGGTGATTTATCTAAGTTATTCGCAAAAAAAGTAGGGCCTGATGGCCAAGTTATACTAACCGACATTAATGCCTCCATGTTAGCTGTTGGACGCGACCGCATGCTAGATGCAGGTTTGAGCGTGCCTGCGCTACAATGTGATGCTGAAAAACTACCCTTCCCAAATAATCACTTTGATTGCGTAATTGTGGCATTTGGTTTGCGCAATATGACGCACAAAGATAAAGCCTTAGCAGAAATGCAGCGTGTGCTTAAAGTGGGTGGTAGATTGTTGGTGCTGGAGTTTTCAAAAGTGTGGCAGCCTCTTTCAAAAATATACGATATCTACTCATTCAAACTATTACCATTTATGGGTAAAATTTTTGCTAAAGATGCGGAAAGCTATCAATATTTAGCTGAATCTATACGCATGCACCCAGACCAAAAAACACTAAAGCAAATGATGGTAGAGGCAGGCTTAAGCAAGGTGGATTACTATAACCTTACCGCAGGAGTAGTAGCTTTGCATAAAGGTTACAAAACTTAATATGCTCAAAGCACTTTCAACGCGTTTATTACAGCATCTAATTTCTCAAAACAGTTGGGCGAGTAGTTTGCTACAACCATTTGCGGGTAAATCAATACAGATTAATGTTAGCTTTATTTCGATTAGTTTAGTAATTATAGAAAACGGTAGTTTAATAATCGCTGGTGAAACTAACATTCCCGATACCGTTGTTACAATTCCTCCGGCTCTACTTTTACGATTACTCGCTAAAGACAAAGCTGCCAACAGACAAATCAACATTGAAGGTGATACGCATCTAGCCGCAGAGCTAGCTAAAGTACTCTCGAATATGCGTTGGGATTGTGAAGATGACTTAAGTCACCTGATTGGCGATATCCCTGCCAGCAAAATAGGCACTTTTGCACGTAACACTACAAGTTCAGTTAAAGAAACTGGAGTTAATCTAGTAGAAATGTTGAGCGAATATTGGCAGGAGGAAATGCCGCTCATCGCTAAGAAACATCACGTAGAGCAGTTCAATACAGAAGTTGATGCGCTAGGTTCAGATGTAGCACGCTTTGAAAAAAAACTAGCCAAACTTACCAAGAATATCAAGGCAAACTTAGATAGTAGTCTATAGCCAGGGTCTTAGAAAATTAAACAAAACAGCAATGCTGTAGATAGCAACGACTAAATATATGCGCATTTTTCGGCTTTCTTATATCATTTATATCGCACTACGTTTTGGTCTAGATGAGTTCATCTTAAGCCAGACCAAATTAAAACCTCTACAGAGCATTATCAATGTTTTACTATTTTGGCGTGATAAGAGCAAACCGCGTGGCCAACGACTACGATTAGCGCTCGAGGCATTAGGTCCAATTTTTGTTAAATTTGGGCAGATGCTATCAACGCGGCGCGACTTAATTCCACTGGATATTGCAGATGAACTCGCCAAACTACAAGACCAAGTACCTCCTGTGACGTTTGTGCATATCGATGCCGTTATTCAGGAAGCATTTAACTTGCCGCTCGACCAAGTGTTCTCAAGTTTTGAGGAAACAGCTATCGCTAGCGCATCCGTTGCACAGGTTCATTTCGCTCATTTACTTGATGGCACTCCTGTTGCTGTCAAGATATTGCGCCCAGGCATTGCAAAAATCATCAATCATGATTTAAAACTTATAGACACCGCGGCATGGTTACTACAGGGCATATCCTCGGAAATTAAGCGATTAAAACCACGTGAAGTCGTGGCTGAGTTTGCAGAGCATACGCATAGCGAGTTAGACTTAACGTTAGAGGCTGCCAACTGCACACGACTTGCCAGCAACTTTCCAGATAAACGCCTTTTAGTTCCTCATGTATATTGGGACTGGTGCCGCCAACAAGTAATGGTGATGGAGCGCATGGTAGGCACACCAATTAGTAAAGTTAATGTACTACGCGCTAAAGGCATCAATATCCAGAAACTGGCGCACGAAGGTGTAGAAATATTCTTCACGCAAGTATTCCGAGATGGCTTCTTTCATGCAGACATGCACCCTGGCAATATTCAAGTAGCGGACGATGGTCGCTATATAGCACTAGATTTCGGAATTATGGGCACGCTCACGGATAATGATAAATATTACCTAGCACGTAATTTCTTAGCTTTTTTCAATGGCGATTATCGCGATGTAGCTGTTGCGCATATCGAGTCAGGCTGGGTGCCAAAAGACACGAATGTTGAAGCGCTAGAAACTGCTATACGTGCAATATGTGAGCCTATATTCGATAAGCCACTTAAAGATATTTCATTTGGTCGCACGCTATTAAGCCTATTTCAAATGTCACGTAAGTTCGGTGTGATTATTCAACCACAATTGGTTATGCTACAAAAAACCTTACTAAATATTGAAGGTTTGGGACGTGACTTAGACCCTGATATCGACTTATGGCAGAGTGCTAAACCATTCTTAAAACGCTGGATGAGCGAGCAAGTCGGCTGGCGTAGTATTGTGAAAGTAATAAAAAAAGAACTGCCTTATATTACAAAGAACCTGCCGCAAATGCCGCGCTTGTTACAGCAGTTTTTAACACAACAAACACATGCCGAACAAGACTCGCCCATTAGGTTAGCTATTGACGCACTAATCAAAACCCAAAAAAATCAGGCACGCTGGCAAAAGCGATTAACACTTGTCGTTGGGTTACTGGTTGCTCTGCAAGTAACAGGCTTCTTAATGTACCGTTACTTATAGATAAAGGCTAGCTATTCAATTTAGAGCTAATTGAGCTATCGTTTCTGGCACTTATCACAATAAAATGTGGAGCGCTGACCTAGACGTATACACTTAATCAGTTTTGCGCAGACTTTACATGGCTCATTCGTCCGACCGTAAACAAAGTACTCTTGCTGAAAATAACCAATATTACCATCGACGCCGAAAAAGTCACGCAAACTACTACCACCCGCAGACAAAGCATCATTCAAGGTGCTTTTAATCTCTGCTACCAATCTTTCACACTGTTTTAAAGTGAGCTTATTAGCAGCCGCTTCTGGATGTATGCGAGCCCGAAACAACGATTCTGATGCATAAATGTTACCGACACCCACCACAATATGACCATCCATAATCGCACTTTTAATGGCTAGTGTTTTATTGCTTATTGCAGTATGAAGGTATTTAGCATTAAAGCCCTCTTCTAGCGGCTCTGGACCCAAGCTGTTTAGCAATACATGGTTATTGTCTTTGTTATCTATCCATAATACTGCGCCAAAACGACGCGGATCGTGCAGCCGTAATACGTGACCATTAACAAACTCAATATCAAAATGGTCATGCTTTTCTGGTGGATAAAGAGTATCAAGTAATTGAACACGACCAGACATGCCAAGGTGTAATAACAAAGTACCCGTATCATACTCACACAAAATATACTTTGCACGACGCGTAAGAGCACGTAGCGTTTGGTTCGGTAGTATTTGAAGTAAAGACTGAGGAATTGGCCAGCGAAGTGTGGGGTAGCGAATAGTGACAGACTTAACTACATTGCCAACAAGGGGCAAAAGCCCACGACGCGTGGTTTCTACCTCTGGAAGTTCTGGCATATGCTCTACTTACCCGGGATGTTAATAGGTGGATTTAACATTGTAAAGCCAGCATCTGATGGAAAGTTATAAATCAAACCTTCGTCTGGGCGCGCTAATAACAAATCGGGTGACTCTTGAATTTTATCAAAATGTATTTTTTTTCCGTCGGCTAATTTAATCACCACATAAGGGTAAGTAGCTTTACGATCTGGAGTATATATTTCTACGGATTTTGCTGGATTATGCATCCAGGAGAAATCCAACCATTCATTCATCTCATTTTGTTGTGGCTTGGCTGCTGCAATTGAAGCACTCCACTTCCCATCCGCCAAATCGACATTCAATCTAGTATCCGACCATTGCTCTAAGTGACTAAAATCAAAGCCCACTATTTTTTCAGTTGGTTTAAGTGGTGATTTATCGATTAACTCCATCACTTGAGTTGAAGCCGTTTCAGCATAACTGTTAGACACCAAATAAACTGCGTCTCGATGAGCAATATACTGCTCATCCGTTACAGGGTTGTGAGTACCGAAGGTAAACTCTTCTACGTTGTTTTTATCTTGACTACTTCTATCTCTAATAAGTTTGAGTTTAAGCTCGGGATTGTTTAGACCAAACTTTTCTAAATCAGGATTAATAATTTTATCTTTTGATCTAGCCGCAATAATCGACAGAATTCGCTGCACAGATGCTTGGTCAGCACGCATGTTAACAGGCGCACTTAAACGCCAAAAACCATTCACTTTATCCAGTTTAACTGCGGTTTTAGCTGGAAACTCCACACTAATTGCATTGAACTCAGCAAGTTTGTATGTGGATATATCGTAGCTAATATTTTGCCCAGCTGTTTGTTTAGGGCGCAAATATAAAAATGTGATTAGACTTGCCACTACGCACAGCATCACCAAATTAAGTAACCAACGTTTTTTCATGTATGCCTTCATCTATCACAATTTAAACTTAAAACTTACACACTTAAATACTATACAGCTTAAGCTTTCCTGCGTTTCCACCAGAAATAAAAGCCGGCAATCATCATGCCAAATGGGATGAAGTATTGAAAGCCATGAAACACAGTCCAAGCTACTATGCGGCCTGACTCTGTATCTGGAATAGTTACATTAATATCTTTAAGTGGCATAGGTTGAATAGTGATGAGTTTATCGTCACCTGCAAGCCAATTCACCATATTCACGCCTAGATCTAAGTTTCCACCATTGGTAATAAAGGTATTGGACAGGAAGTTACCATTCCCTATTACCACTACGCGCTGACCTTTTTTACCATAGGTACGCTCTATAGCTACACCGATGTTAATTGGGCCACGTTTATCTTTTTTCTCATTAAATGTTGGTTTAGCATCTTTAGCTAACTTTTCTGATGCTAACCAGCCATTTGGAGCGACCTCAATTAAATTACTGACTTTCCAGCCATTTTCATCAGTACCTTGCGCAGTCACTTCATGCGCTTCTGGGAATAAAGTACGTAACATAAAATTAGTGGTGATTGCATGCTCACCATACAAGCTCGCAAATGAGACACGTGCATCAGCACCGTATTGTGCCGAAGCCATATCCAGCGCAATACCAGGTGAAACGTGTAAACCTAAATAATCTGCAACCTCTTTCATGCCGCGATAGTTATCATCATCAAGTAACCAAAATAAGTTACCACCCGCTTCAAGATAAGCTTTAATTTTCTTAGCCTCTACCTCACTCACATCAACCTGTGGACTTGCAATCACTAACATCGCACCATTGCTTGGTACGCTTTGCGCGATAGTTAAATCTGGATTGGCAAATTTAAAGCCTTTTTTCTCCAACTGTTTACCAAACTCACCTAAATCAAAATTCTTTACGCCTAGCAAATTGCGCTCACCATGCCCATCTAAATACATCACGGCTTGCTGATTAGTGCGAGATAAACGCACCAATAAGTTGGTCATCTCTTGCTCAGCAATTGGCGGAATAATGTGCTCTGTACGCTTGTTATACTCTACGATTACTTCGCCATCCTCTTTAACTCCAGCATCCTGTGCCAACTTTGGCTCTATCGAAGGATTTACAAAGGTGAGACTGATATTCTTTTTTTCACGTTGATAGCGTGTTACAAAGTCAATCATTCCTTTACGGAAGTTGTCACCACCAGATGCATCATCTTTAGTTGCGAATACTGTGATATTGATAGGCGCATTCATCTGTTTAAGCACATTAACACTGCCTTGTGTGAGAATGTTACGGTTGGCTTGTGTAATGTCTTTTACGATACGATACTGACTCGCAAGATAGCCAAGTAATATTACCAATAATAAAAACAGTACGACAAAAAAACCGTTCTGCACTAGTAGCTGAAAGCGTAATTTACGATTGATATTCATTTTACAAGACCTAATACTCTACTGGATTTGATATAGAACTAAGTTCGACTAGCCGCGCAAACGGTCCGCATCTAGACGACGTACAGTTAACGTTAAAAATGTAATAATAAATAGCAAGAAGTAAGCGATATCACCCGTATCAATTAAGCCACCTGAGAACGATTGAAAGTGACGTGTGAGCGACAAGCTAGCCAGCATATTACTCGGGTCGCCTGCAAAGAATCGATCTAAAAACATTAAAGCAAATAAAGCAATAAACGTTAAAATTGCAGCAATTACTGGCTGTTGCGTCATACTTGAGAAGTACAAACCTAGTGCAGAAAAGCTAGCAATCATGAGTAATAATCCGATTGAGTTAGCAATGATAAAACCAAAATCTATGTCTGCCCAAATGTTTAGCGTAGATAACATCAACGCAATAAATACAACTAATATGCTTAAAAATGCCACTAAGCCAAAAAATTTACCTAGTACAATTTCTGTAAGAGAAATTGGTGCGCTGAATAAAAATGGCAAAGTTTGACTGCGACGCTCTTCAGAAATCAATCGCATAGATAATAATGGTACAGCAAACAACACCATAAATGACGCAAAGCCATACACCATTTGACCAACAAACTGCGTAACGCCAGTCCGCTCTGCAGGGCGCATAGCACCTGACATCACGGCAAAATAATCATTCACGCCATTTAGATAGTATGTACCGAACGAAAACATCAGTAGCGATAAAATCACCCAACCCATGGGTGAGGCAAACATACTTTTAAGCTCTTTTCTTGCTACATTAATAATCATGATAAAACCTTAATTTTACGCGGCAGTCTGCTCTGCAACAGGCTGGTCTTGATAAGTTAGTTGCACGAACACGTCTTCTAAGCTGGTTTGATCGGGCGCGATTTGATACAAACCCCAACCATTCTTAACCGCAGCTTGCACGATAGATTCAGCTGGCGCGGTATCTTCAGAAAAACGTACCCGCATTAAACTAGCAGAAATGTTTTCAGCCTCGATGACTCCAGCAATTTTTAACATTTCATCCGTAGATGGGGAGTTATACATACCAATTAATAGTTTATTACCAATACGATGCTTTTTAAGCACGTCAATTGCGCCATTAAAAACCAGCTTACCTTTATCAATGATTTGCACGTGGTCACATACCATTTCTACCTCAGGCAGAATATGGGTAGAGATAATCACACTACGTTCGGCGCCAACTTCACGAATCAGAGCACGAATATCACGAATTTGAATGGGATCTAGACCAACCGTTGGCTCATCTAGAATGACCACCATTGGATTATGAATAATCGCCTGGGCAATACCTACGCGTTGCTGGTAACCATTTGATAGATTTTCAATCAGACGCTTGCTCATGTGACCTAGACCGCAGCGCTCTTTTACTACTTCCACTGCCTTTTTGATGCTGTCAGAGCTCACTCTATGCAGCCTAGCGGCAATAGTTAAATACTCGTCTACAGTTAACTCTTTATACAGAGGGCGCATTTCAGGTAAGTATCCGATCAGCGCTTTAGCTTCTTTTGGGCTCTCCATCATGTCGATACCACAAATCTTGACTGAGCCGTTACTTGGTGCAAGATTACCTGTCAACATTTTCATAGTGGTCGACTTACCAGCACCGTTTGGGCCTAAGAAGCCCAAGACTTGACCTTTGCTTAAGGTGAAGCTCACATTACTAACGGCTTCTCTACCACCGTATAACCTTGTAAGTTCACTTGCCTCTACTGTAAAATTATTCATAGTTACTCTATAATTGTTATTACAAAAATATAAGTTATTGTGATTAAAAATCAATCAGCTACATTAAGAATTTACAAACCTATCAACCCTAAAAATCACCCTACCTCCAAACGGCTGTACTATAGGAAAGTTCTGTTGACATTCATTGCAGTCAATCCATAATTATGGAGGAACTTGCAGCACCTGTCACGGACTAAGAAATAGAACAGTACAATACCGTAGTAATGAATTATTATCTTACATATTAATTTGTCGCAACAATTAAACCTTACTTTTAAAGTTTACTTCCAATCACTCTTAATAACTACAAAATAACTTATGCTCCCAATGCCTCGTCTATCTGACACTAAACGCCATTCAAACAAAAACTTGTTTAAACTTAAAAATATAATCAGTACAGGCCTGATAACAGGCGTCTTATGCATGAGCAGTTGCACTACGGTCACTGGTGGGCCGGATAATAAGATGAGACAGGTCAATCAACTTAGCGCCGAAACGGATTTTGTTTTTAAATATTTAGTAGCTGAAGTTTCTGGACAACGCGGTGATTTAGCAACATCAAGTAAGGTCTTTTATGAGTTAGCGAAAACCTCTAGAAACGCGAGTCTAGCTGAACGTGCGGCCAAAGTTGCAGCTTATGGCAACGTGCCTAGTATGACTATTCCTAGTATAAAGTTATGGGCAGAACTCGATCCAAGCTCTACTGAAGCGCAACAAGCTATGATAGAAGTACTTGTTGCAACAAATCAATTAGACGTAGCGCAACCTTACTTAGCGAAACTTTTTGATAAAGAAGAAACGCGTGCAGGTAACTTTCTATACCTAAACAATTTACTTAGCCGTAGCAAAGACAGAATGGGGGTATTGAGTTTAGTACAGTCGCTTGCTGCACCTTATCCAAACCTAGCCGAAGCTCAATTCGTAATTGCACAGTTTGCCTATGCAGCAAATCAAAAAGACACAGCACTACAAGCTTTAGATAAAGCTGAAATACTTAAACCAGGCTGGAATATAGCAGCACTGTTAAAAGGACAAATCTTATTTAATCGCGCACCACAATCTGGCATTGACTTTTACCAATCATTCTTAGCTCAACACCCTGACTCAAATGATATTCGTATCAACATGGCAAAAATCATGGTGAGTCAGAGGCAATACGATGCTGCAAAAAAACAATACCCTATCATATTGCAATACGGCAAAAACAATCCAGAAATTACTGCGGTTATTGGATTGCTATCATTCCAAGCCGGCGATTTTGCTGAGGCTGAATCCTACTTTCAGCAGTCATTAACACAAGACTTTAAAGATACAGACCAGCTATATATTTATTTAGCGCAAGTTACTGAAAAGCAAAATCGCGATGCAGATGCAATGGCATGGTACAGCAAGGTACAACCTGGTTCACGTTTTTTAGAAGCTCAAATTGGTTTAGCAAGCATAGTTGCACGTACCCAATCAGTGAACAAAGCCATTGAAAATCTAGATACTGTTGATGATTTAACAACTGAGCAGCAGATCGTTGTAATTCAGACTCAAGCGTCGTTACTAGCTAGAGCTAAGCGTGATAAAGACGCTTTTGATTTACTAGAAAAAGCTGTTAAGAACTTACCTAATACCCCAGAACTAGTTTATGACTACGCGTTAGCTGCCGAGCGAATTAACAAATTAGACATAATGGAAAGCGAATTACGCAAAACAATTGCAGCTAAACCTGATTTTGCTGCTGCCTACAATGCTCTAGGCTATTCATTTGCTGATCGAAACATCAAGTTAGATGAGGCTGTTACGCTCATTGAAAAGGCCTTAACCATCAGTCCAAATGATCACTACATGCTAGATAGCCTTGGTTGGGCATACTATAGAAAAGGTAAGCTAGACCAAGCAATTACATATTTGGAGCAAGCCTATCAAGTGAATCAAGACCCTGAAATAGCTGCACATTTAGGTGAAGTCTTATGGCAAAAGGGCAAGCATGACGAGGCTAGAAAAATATGGTCAGATGCTCTTAGCAAAAATCCAGATAATGAAATACTAATTACAACGGCAAGCAAGTTCAAATCGTAAGTCATTTTTAAGTTTTAGAGATTAAGACTTACCCATGAAGCTGGTTCGTTTATTTATTACCTTTAGCCTTGTTGCTATAGCGGCGAGTTGTACCTCACTGCCTAAACCTAAGGTTGACCAAAGCGCAGCCTCACAAGCTCGCAGAGAAGTGCACTTGAAAAATGTTGCTAATATAGACCAATTTAGCATTAAAGGCCGGATTGGCGTGCAAGCTGAAGGTAAAGGCTTCTCTGGCAGCCTTATTTGGCAACACAACAAAGTAAAAGATGATATTGCCTTATACTCACCTCTTGGCAGTCAACTAGCCACTATTAGGAGATCTGTCGAGAATGTTACTTTAGAAGATGCTAAAGGGAACAAAATTACGGCCATAGATACTGAAACACTCACTCAAAACACTCTAGGATGGCAATTGCCACTTGCAGGCCTTGTAGACTGGTCGCTAGGACGCCCGAGCAGTAGTAGTATTCAAGCCAGCACATGGAATGAGCAAGGTCTTTTGAGTACATTAAAACAAGATGGCTGGGATATTCAATATGCAAACTATGTCAATCAGAGTGGCTACCTCTTACCAAGCAAAATCTTACTGAGAAACGAAAAAGTGTATTTGAAGCTATTAATTGAAAATTGGACTCAAATCACGAACTCTAGTACTACAAACCCAAGCACTCCTAACTAATTCAAAATTATAAGCTCAAGGCTCATCCTAAGCTTCTACTAATAAATTTAGCCAACACATTCTGATCCCATGAACTAAGGTCTAAATCCAACAGTACTCCATCATTAAAAACCACGGTGACTTCAGCATAATCTAAACTAAAATAAATTCGTATAAGGCTAGCATGTAATGAAAAGGTTAATCGCGCTATTCATACTCTGTTTTGCTATAAGCAACTATAGCCAAGCGGCTCAATGGATCAAACTTAGCGACAATAATATTGAAAAAATCATGTTGGATAAGCAATCCATCTTGCAACAGGATAAATACAAAAGAGCTTGGGTAAAGGTTGAATACAAAACCCCACACAAAAATCCAGAAACCATCGACAAACAATACAACTTAGCAAAATTACTCTGGTTTTTTGATTGCTCAACACAAAAATCTGCCACTTCTCAGGTTTTTCAATACTTAGATAGCGAGCTAGTTTATTCAGCAGGCATAGACTCGAAGAGTGCCGAATTTATTGAGCCCGTGCCAGAAACAGACATGGACATCGCCATGCGCTATATATGTAAAGCAGAAAAGCCTAAAATTGCTCTGCCAGAGCAAAAGCTCAGCGTCACTAAAACCAATGCAGAAACACGAAAAGCTACAGTAGAAAAACCTGATGTGCCTGCTAAACCGTTAACCGAGAAGTTGATTAGCCTTAAAGCTACCAACGAGATATCCAAAACCGCAGTAACAAAGTCTACAAACATTAAGGAAGCTGACAACAAAACCCACTGGGAATACGAAGGCAAAGAAGGTCCTGAAAATTGGGCAAAGCTTAGTCCTGAGTTTACGACTTGCGATTTAGGTCGCAATCAATCGCCAATCAATATCGAAAATAGCATTCATGCCGCGATTAAAGCCTTAAAAGCGATACAAAAATTCCCTGCCAAAAATATTTTTAATAATGGTCACACCATACAAGTCAACTTTAAAGAAGGCAATATGCTTGCACTTGATAATACTCCCTTCCAAATGAAGCAAGTACACTTCCATGCCCCGAGTGAAAATACTATACACGGCAAATCTTTTCCGTTAGAGGCACACTTTGTACATGCTGACTCTAGAGGTAATTTAGCCGTGATTGGTGTGCTGTTCACAGAAGGCAATGCTAACCCGGCATTAGCCAAACTTTGGGAGCAATTAACCGAGAAAGAAGGTGAACCAATCATGCTAAAAAGTCGCGTTATACCCAGCGAACTCATGCCAGATAATAAAAGCTACTATCGCTTTAGCGGCTCACTCACCACACCTCCATGTAGTGAAGGTGTACGCTGGTTATTAATGAAGACCCCTGTCACAGCCTCTAAAGAGCAGATTGATGCTTTTAAAAGAGCTGTGCATCATAGCAATAACCGTCCTGTACAAGCTTTAAATGGTCGGGTAATTATCGAATAGCGCTATCGCGGTAACTCCGCGTAAACATTAGAGTTACTAATTACGTTAAAATACAAACTTTATGCAAGATTTTCAATCATTTTTAGCGCCGGCAAAAGTTAACTTATTCTTGCATATCATAGGCCAGCGGGCAGATGGCTACCATTTGTTACAAACCGTTTTTCGCCTAATTGATTTGTATGACACCATAAAGCTCAAACCAACTACAAGCGGTATTGTAAGGCGTGTCAATGACGTCGCAGGCGTGCCCGCAGAACAGGATTTATGTGTTCGTGCAGCAGTTTTATTGAAGCAGCATACACAATGTTCACTCGGTGTAGAAATATGGATTGAAAAACATATCCCTATGGGTGGTGGTTTAGGTGGCGGCAGTTCGGATGCTGCAACCGTGCTGTTAGCTTTAAATAACTTATGGCAGCTTAACTTAAGTCGAACAGAACTTATGTCACTAGGCTTGAAATTAGGTGCTGATGTACCCTTCTTTATTTTTGGAAAAAATGCTTGGGCAGAAGGTGTAGGCGAACAACTAACTGAAATTAATCTGCACGATGCTTACTATACTGTACTGAATCCGCATGTACATGTATCAACAGCACAAATATTTGCCAATAAGCAATTGACAAAAAACACGAATCCTAAGACAATGTCGGACTTTTCTGGGGCAGCTAAATTAACAGCGTGTAATTTAAGCGCCGAGTTTGTAAATGACCTAGAAAAAGTAGTCTGCAGTGAGTACCCCGCTGTTTTAAATTGTTTAAACTGGCTGAGTCAGTTCGGCAAAGCAAGAATGAGCGGCTCCGGTGCCTCAGTCTTTTTAGAAGTAGCAGATGAAAAAAATGCATTAGATATATACAATCAAAGGCCTTTAGATATTCAAGGCTTTGTTGTAAGAGGGTTGAATCAGCACCCGCTACTGAACCTTACGGTTGATTAGACAGACTGGTTAAAGTATTGGGGAGTCGCCAAGTTGGTTAAGGCACTGGGTTTTGATCCCAGCATCCGAAGGTTCGAGTCCTTCCTCCTCAGCCAAATTTTGAAGGTAGAGTTAAAGCTACTTTTGTAGAATACAAAGCGTGTAGATTTTTTATTTACGCGCTTTTATTTTTTGTAACTAAAGCTTTGGCGATTAAATTTTTAGTAATAGTTTAATGCTAAGGCTCTAAGTACAGCGTTTACGAGCACAGTTTAATAGGAAATCAACGGATGTCTAACGGCAACTTAATGGTCTTTACTGGCACAGCTAACCCTGTGCTTGCACAAGAAGTGGCTAGGTACTTAGGTATTGAACTCGGTCAAGCACACGTCGGCACATTTAGCGATGGTGAAACCACTGTTGAGTTACTCGAAAATGTGCGCGGTAAAGACGTATTCGTGCTGCAGTCAACCAGTCACCCAACCAATGACAGTTTGATGGAGGTTATGGTTATGGTCGACGCGCTTCGTCGCTCATCAGCTGGTCGCATTACCGCTGCTATCCCCTACTTTGGTTACTCACGTCAAGATCGTCGTCCACGCTCAGCACGTGTAGCGATTACCGCTAAAGTGGTTGCGAATATGCTGACAGGTGTTGGTGTCAATCGCCTGCTAACTATGGATTTGCACTCAGATCAAATTCAAGGCTTCTTTGACATTCCTGTTGATAATATTTATGCCACACCGATTTTGCTAACGGATTTATTAAAGCAAAATCATGAGAATTTAATGGTGGTTTCACCCGATGTAGGCGGTGTTGTTCGGGCTCGTGCAGCAGCTAAACAACTAAATTCTGATTTGGCCATTATAGATAAGCGCCGCCCAAAACCAAATGTTGCTAAAGTAATGAACATTATTGGTGACGTAGCCGGCCGCACTTGCGTGATTATGGATGATATGGTTGATACCGCAAATACACTTTGCGAAGCGGCTGCCGCACTTAAGAAATCTGGGGCTAAAAAGGTAGTCGCATACGCCACTCACCCAGTGTTATCCGGAGGTGCCGCTGATCGTATTATGAACTCTGAATTAGATGAGCTAGTTGTTACCAACACCATTGCACTTGGTGCTGAATCAACTAACTGCAAAAAAATTCGCCAGTTAAACGCAGCAGAGTTATTAGCAGAAACGATTCGTAGAATTAGTAGTGAGGATTCCGTATCTTCACTATTCATGGATTAAGTAATTTAAAAGTTTTTAACCCTACATACTGGTCGCGGTATGTAGTTTTTGTGTAGTAAGGCCATCAAAAGCCTAGCAGTAAAAGTAGTATCAAATTAGGAGTAGTCAAATGTCTATCGAAATTAATGCAGTAAAGCGCGATGTAAAAGGTACGGGTGCGAGCCGCCGTCTTCGTCGTGCAGGTACGATTCCAGGCGTTGTGTATGGTGCTGGTAAAGAAGCAGTAACACTTGAAATTAATGCTAAAGAGTTATTCTTAGAGTTCCGTCATGAAGCATTCCATGCTTCAGTACTAAGCTTGAACTTAGACGGCAAAAAAGAAAACGTATTGTTACGTGACTTTCAAATGCACCCGGTTCGCAACACGATTCAACACATTGACTTTCAACGTGTTAGTGCTACTGAAAAAATCCACGTTAAAGTGCCATTCCACTTTATCAATGCCGAAATCGCTCCAGGCGTTAAAATTGGCGGCGGTATCGTTGCTCACATTTTGACAGAAGCAGATGTAAGCTGTTTAGCTAAAGACTTGCCAGAATTCATTGAAGTTGATTTAGCGGGTTTAGAAATGGGTAACTCAGTTCACTTATCACAAATCAAATTGGCAAAAGGCGTTGAATTTGTTCAACTAGCTCACGGTAACGATGCAGCGGTTGCAGCGATTGCTAAAACACGTGGTAGCGTAGCAGACGCTGCTGAAGAAACACCAGCAGCTTAATTTATAGGTATGCTAACTAACGCGCACTTTACTATGAAGTGCGCGTTTTTTATTGGTACGATTAAATTATGAGCGGTATAAAACTCTTTGTTGGCCTAGGTAACCCAGGCGAAAAGTACGCTACAACACGCCACAATGCTGGTTTTTGGTGGATTGATGAAGTTGCCGCACTTAGCAATAGCAAACTGAGCTTTGATGGCAAGTTTTTCGGCACCATGAGCAAACTTAACTCTAAAGCCGACGCCTGGCTACTTAAGCCAGCTACGTTTATGAATGCCAGTGGTAAGGCAGTCGCAGCCTTAGCAAACTATTACAAAATTACACCTGCTGAAATATTAGTGATTCATGATGAGCTTGATTTGCCAGTGGGTGGTTTAAAGCTAAAGGTTGGCGGTGGTCACGGCGGCCACAATGGCCTAAAAGATATTGAAGCTGCACTTGGCACAAGAAACTTCTGGCGCTTGCGATTAGGCATCGGCCACCCGGGTGATCGCAATGAAGTGGTTAACTTTGTACTAAAAGAACCGACAAAAGATGAGCAAACAGCTATAGACGAAAAGGTGTATGAAAGCACTAAACTAATAGATTTGTTGCTTGCAGGTGAGTTTGAAAGTGCAATGTTAAAATTGCACACTAAAAAATAAAGCAATCTTAACCACTGTAAACCCTTTCAGACCTCTCGCAAGATCAAGGCATTGAAGTTTGAGGTAACAAAACGGTGTAAACAATGCGGCAACGTTGCCAAGAAACAAGACTTAAATTTAACATTAGCGCCATAGTTGCGCAGAATATGACTGGAATTATAAGATGAAATGCGGAATCGTTGGTTTACCAAATGTAGGCAAGTCCACGTTATTCAATGCCATTACCAAAGCGGGCATTGCGGCAGAAAATTACCCATTCTGCACGATTGAGCCAAATGTAGGCATTGTGGAAGTACCAGATACTCGCATGCAAGCGCTTATCGACATTGTTAAGCCGCAAAAAGTACAACCTGCGATTGTTGAATTTGTAGACATTGCTGGCTTAGTAGCCGGCGCATCAAAAGGCGAAGGTTTAGGTAACAAATTTTTAGCGAATATTCGCGAAACAGACGCTATTGCACACGTAGTACGCTGCTTTGAAGATGCAAACGTCATTCACGTTTCAAACAAAATTGATCCACTTTCAGACATTGAAGTGATTAATACCGAACTTGCACTAGCCGACATGGAAACTGTAGAGAAAACCATGCAGCGCGAAAGCAAAAAAGCCAAAAGTGGCGATAAAGACGCCATTGCACTTTTGAAGGTGTTAGAAAAAGTAGTCCCTTGTTTAGACCAAGCTAAAGCTGTGCGCACATTAGGCCTAGACGTCGACGAACTACAACTACTTAAACCACTTTGTCTAATTACAGTTAAACCAGTCATGTACTTAGCCAACGTAGATGAATCTGGCTTTGAAAACAACCCGCTATTAGATAGAGTACTTGCGCTAGGCAAAGCAGAAAACGCCCCGGTCGTGTGTATTTGCGCAAAAATTGAAGGTGAGATTTCTGAGCTAGACGAAGAAGATAAACTACTATTTTTATCGGAACTAGGTCAAGACGAACCCGGCTTAAACCGCGTGATTCGCGCCGCTTATGATTTACTAGGCCTGCAAACCTACTTTACTGCCGGCGTGCAAGAAGTCCGTGCTTGGACTGTGAGAAAAGGTGCAACCGCTCCGCAAGCCGCGGGGGTCATTCACACAGACTTTGAACGCGGCTTCATTCGCGCAGAAGTTATTCAATACGAAGAGTACGTAAAAAACAAAGGCGAACAAGGCAGCAAAGAAGCTGGAAAAATGCGCCTAGAAGGCAAAGAATATATTGTGCAAGATGGCGATGTCATGCACTTTAGGTTTAATGTTTAGTGGTGCGAGATTTAAAATTTAGCTAAGCGCACTTAAGCTCATAAAGTTATACGCAAAATTGCAAACTAACTTTGACAATTAGCGCCTAAACCACTAGAATTGCGCCCTTGCTAAAGTTTTGGCAACCAGTTTAAAAGGTGATGTAGCTCAGCTGGTTAGAGCACAGGATTCATAATCCTGGGGTCGAGGGTTCAAGTCCCTCTTTCACCACCATTCTACGGGGCTTCCAGCGATGGGAGCCCTTTTTTTTACCTAAAAATTCATAAAAAATATTTGTAGGAAACATATAGGCAACACTAGAAAAGTTTTTTCTAAAGGATTGATATAGGATTTGTTAGAAACTATAGGCAACATATAGGCAACGGAAAAGGCTGAAAAATGCAAAATCCACCGATTTTTCAGCAAAATTTTTTAGCCAAATTAGCCGATATATCTTCTGGGTTTACTTTTGGTTTTATAAGAATAAAATGTTCTAAATAATAATTAAAGAACATACTATGGCCCGCAGAAAAAAGACTTCGCCTATTGAAGATTTATTAGATATTGCTTCTTCTATAAATTGGAAAATCAGTTTAATAATTGCTGTTATTAGTTATTTCTTTTTTCATTATTTTGCTATTCAAGCTTTACCTGTTGCTAGTAATTTAGACTCAGCCACTAGCTCTCTTCCTAAAATAGTCTTTATTTCTTTTTCAAAATTCCTTCAATACATCATCCCTATCGTTTTTGTTATTGGTGCATGTGTTTCATCTTTTAAAACCAAACAAAGAGTTAAGCTTTTAGATAAACAATCTGGTATTGAATCTATCCGTGATATGTCATGGCAAGATTTTGAGCTTTTAGTTGGTGAAGCTTTTAGACGAAAAGGATTTGAAGTTAAAGAAGTTGGTGGTGGTGGAGCTGATGGTGGCATAGATTTAGTGCTAACTAAGAATGGTAAAAAATCTATAGTGCAATGCAAAAGATGGAAAACGTTCTCTATTGGTGTGCCACTGATTCGTGAGTTGTATGGTGTCATGACTTCAGAAAGAGCGAATGACTGTATATTTGTAAGTAGTGGTAATTACACTGCTGAAGCTAGATTGTTTGCTGAAGATAAACCTATATGGCTAATTGATGGGTCTGAGCTGTTAAAAATGGTTGCAGGGGTTCAAGTGCAGCCAAATATAAAGAAACCAAGTGGTGCATATCAGCAACCAGTAGCAACAAGCCCTGAGTGCCCTTTGTGTGGGTCGGCTATGGTTAAAAGAACTGCTAGAAAAGGTGTTAATGCAGGGAATGAGTTTTGGGGGTGTTCAGCATATCCAGGGTGTAGAGGAACTCGTTAAAGATTTTTCATATGTATTTTTTTGAATTTTTATTGGATGCAGAAATAATTCATGAATAAGCTATTTGAAGATAAGAAGTGGATTGGTGAGTTTTTTACACCTGAGGAATACGATAATCGTTTTGTTGGCGAAGTCACATATTCACCTAAAGATGGAATTATTTTATCTTACACATTTGTAAATAATAAACCGCAGAAGAAAAGTGATGTTTTACATGGTGTTTTAACTAGTGGTGAAAAATGTACCTTAATTGGAAATTTCCATCCCGAACATGCAGGGCTTACAACGAAAAATAATATCCTAACTAGACCCGGAAAAGCTGGCTTTAAATTATTGATAATAGGGGATTTTATTGAGAAAGAAGATAAATTTTATAAATTAAGCTTTACACTTTCTAACCTTCAAGAGTTCTTTTTCCCAAAAGGATTCAAGGATTTTGTTAAGTATTCTGATAAACCGTTACTAGAGATTGATACAAGCTTTGGAAAAATGAGTGTTGGTAATAATGCTAGCTTTGGTTTTCTACACAAAGATATAACAGGGCTTATTTATAGTCATAATGAAGAGGCTTTAAATGAATTAAAAACATCTTTTGAAGCTATAGATAAAAAGTACACTGATGCAAGCTTCATGTTAAAAAAGGATATAGCTTATTTAATTCACTTAAACATAGAGTCAGGTGCATCAGTAGAAAAGTCTTATGAGCATATTCATAGCTTATCTAATTTATTTGCACTGTTAATTTTCAGTCCTGTATATCCTGAAAGCATCACTTTTACCAAATCAATCAATAATGAAACTCAGAAATTTTCGCTAGATGTATACCCTTCTTTATATTTGGATGAAAGAACATTTGAAAGGTCTATTGAGAGTAAATCTCATCATCTTATGCCGATTAAAAACTCCAATATTAATCTTGGGAGCATATGTGCTAAGTGGCTAAATTCCCCAAATGACTTTTCAACACTGACTTCTGCTGTGCAACATGACACTGGCTTTAGAAATGAGCATAGTGCATATGGAGAAGCTGTACTATATGCCACACAATTTGAGTCAATTAGTTATGGTGACTCAATTAAAGATAAAAAATATGAATACCCATTACTCGCTTATGGTTCAAGTAAAATTAATGCGAAATTACAAGGTATTTTTAAAAAGGCTGGGATAGCTAATAATGGTGAAGGAATTTCTGACATAAGAAATGAAATTGCTCATGTAGGTAAACCAAAGGTTCTATTAAACAAACTCTCCCTAGGCGATATAATGGACATTTCCCAATGCTTAGAACTTACGATAATTGGCTATGTTTTTTCTAAAATTGGTATTGATAAAAAAATAATTGAAGATTATCAAAATAGATTTTGTGTTGATTAAATTGAATGGTCATTTAATTCAACAATGTATCATCTAACGACTTCTTAAAATCATTTTCATTTGCATTGTTATAGAAAGGCACCCCAGTGATTAAGTATTTATCTGTATCAATTTTAATCACTGTTTTTTCATCTCTGATCTCTTTCAAAAAATCTTCTTTCCATCTGTCGTTAGCAATTAAGTGTCCCCCTTTTGGCTCAATAAAAACTTGATAAGTTAACTCTTTGCCTTTGATTTGCTTACAAAATAAGATGAAATCTGGCTCAAATGCACGACCTAATTTATCAATAATCTTTAACTCTCTTTCATTCCGAATTAGATATATGTTTTTAAAATTATCCTTTAATATTTTAAATCGTTGAGCAAACATACTCACAAAAGACTTTTCTTCACTTGTTCCATAGTTAGCATTAAAAACATACCAAGGCTCGTCTTTAACTAACTCTTCCTGTCCGTTTGCTCTCTCACTGTCTTTAGGTACTTTAATATCTTTGTCCTTAAAAACATTGTGAACATAATCAAAAGTGTAATCTGAACCTTCAAACTCAGTTGAATTAGACTTAATTTCCACCTCAATAGATTGCAGTAACCCTTGTAATGCCATCAAGTAATCCAAGTTGGTAATATCAGCAATTCTTGATGCTGTTCCACCGAATAAAATTTTCAGGCCACCTAGATAATCTGTGCTTTTAATAAAATTGGATAGTGAACCAACTTTGGGGAAGTATTTTTCTATGTTGCTGAAGTAGAAAAAGGGATTTTGTGAAAGTCCGAATCGGACAATATGCGATGATATTGCTGAAATTTCAACTTCTAAATTTGAAATTTTCTCCGATACAGTTTCTTCTACAGCATTAAAAGCACTGGTCATTCTCCCAGCACCTGATGACAAAACATAATTGAAGTTTCGTTTTGATACACCTAAATCTGAAAACGATTTAACATTTCCATAGCTTTTTTCAACCTTTTTATTAAATACTACCTGCCCAGTTTTGTAAAAATCCGTTTTCTTAAACTCATCTTTTAGAATTAGTTTTTTGGTTATTAACTTGTCATCATCTTCGTAAATACCAGACTCCACTAAAGCTTTTTTAAGCTCGGAAATATATCTGCTATCCTCCTTAGTGTGATAATACAACTCCTCTAAAACCTTCAAGTCGTTGTTAATATCATCATCGTATTTGCGAGTAAATTTATCTTGGCTATCATCTAATATAAACGGGTAATAACGAGCTCCTCTACCTATTAACTGAGCCTCAGAAAGTGTGGTTGCCCCAATCTTCCCGTCTTTACCGTCACGAGTTTCATATAGACGAACAATGTCATATAAATTCAAAACGTCCCAACCCTCATTGAGCTTTTGCACTGCAAATACTGCTCTTATTGGATTGCTTTCATCCTCTAATGTATTTAATCTTACTTGGTTTAATTCAGCCTCTTCGTCATTATTAGCACTAATGCAATTATCATATTTGAAATTGAATTTTATTCGCTTTGCAATTTCACCCACTGAAATATTTTTTGAATTAAAAAATGTAAATGCCTTTTGAACCACCGAAACCGTTGAAGTATTACTTATATGTTGTATAAGCGGTGCTGACATAATTTCTATGAGTTGATGGAAGTCTTCTTTGTGTTTTTTTGACTCGGCAATTGTTTTCTTAGCTTTAAATAAAATTACGGGTTTAAGGTTTATATTATTTTGTGCTGCCAACTCTTGACGATACAAATTTAAAACTAAAGCCTGTATTATTCTGTCCGTCTCATCATATAAAGACCTAACAAGATTTATTTCTTTGGAATATTTATCTTTTCTGAATTGAGCTAAGTCATATTTATAAATCACTTTGTCTTGATACTTATTACTAATATCAGTATTACCAAAATCTAAAGTTGCTGTAAATTCAAGTAATAAATTATTGAAGTTTTGATTAAGTATGTTTAATACAGTGCCCTCCCAAGTCTGAAACAATTCACCATTATTCCTCGTCCCTGAATTTAAGTGATGTGCCTCATCCGCAATTAGCACTGTTTTTTTGTCTTTAAAATCCTCTAATGAAATATTATTTTCTTTGATGGTAATCAGGTCGGTATGCAGTTGCTGAACTGTTGTAAATTTGATGTTGATGTTATGGTCATCAGCACTTTCAAAAGTATCAGTATCCTTTATATAAATCTCACGGCCATCAATAACAATTTTTTCCTCAAACAAGTATTTCGAAGTTTGTGGATTTAAAAAGTTATCTTTTGTTTTCTTGATGATGTTATTTGAGTTAACGAAAAATAGGAAATTACGATAGCCTTTCTCATATAAGTAAAGCATCAAACCTGCCATTACTAGTGTTTTTCCACTCCCTGTGGCCATATTAAATAACAGGTGAGAAGGTCTTTTAGGCTTTCCTTCAAAGTCGGTATTCAAAAAATAATCAAATCTTGAAAACGACTTAATTTGGTAATCACGAATTGGAAATTTTTTGGATAAGTTATCTTCAATTAACGAAAATCGCTTGTTGGGTATAACTCCATGCTTAGCAAGTATGTCAAAGGTTTCATATAAAAACGGCATGATTAATTACTTTTCAATACATAAAATGCTTCTGTAATGGCTTTTTCATCTGCCGAAACTTCGAAATCTTTGTCGTTCAATGAAGATAGATTTACATAAAGCTGATTCTTGTCTAAAAGCTCAACCAAATGCTGTTTTTGTAGAGCTAATGACAAGGTTTTAAATTCTTCGATATGAGCTTCTTGTTTTTGTAAATCTACATTGTAATTAAGGAAAGATTTTTCTTTCATCTGTTCCCATACAGCAATCAAAGCTTCGGTGCTTTTTGAGCTCTCCACTTGTTCAATAAAAGATTGGTTGAATTTTTTTAGCTCAAAATATACAAACTCACCACCACCTTGCCAATTAATTGCCTGGCTAATGCCTGTGTTGTCATTGGTAATCACATTTCTCAATCTAGAAACACTATCGTTTTGATCGTAATCAAGTTGCTCTATACCTATATATTGCCTATTTAATTTATGAGCAACTGCAGCAGTTGTTCCACTACCTAAATGATAGTCAAGAACCAAATCCCCTTCATTTGTTGTCATTTCAATAATTCTTCTTAACAGTCTTTCGGGCTTCTTGCCTTTTTTAAGCTTTACTCCACCCTCAGATGCAATGCCCTCCCAAGAAATATCAGTCCAAATATTTGTAAGAAGAGTTGTTGGAATATCAACACCATCAATATTTTTTATTTTCTTAGAATAAAATGCTATTTCTTGACCATTTAATATATATCTATTTTGATTGTCATCTCTTTTAACTTCTAAAACTTTTTCAGGCATTTGATTAGATTTAGTCTTAACTTCAAGTGTGTCATTTCCAGCATCATCTCCAATTGCTGTTAAACGAAAAACAGAAGCAGCATTTTTTAAAGCAAAATCTCCTAATTTTTGCAGATACACATCTTCTCCAATTAGTTTTTTTAATTTGCTGTATGGCTGGTGTGTTTTATCTGGATCTATATCAAATTGCCGACAAAGTATTTTTCTAATATCGTCAATTTTCCAACTATTAGGCAAATCTGTAATGTTTTCAACATAGCCAGTATAGTTTTCATCGTAGCCTGAATAGCTGTATTGAACATTATATTTAAAATCACTTTTACTCTTTCCATACATTAATATGTATTCGGCAGTCTCAAACAAGCCCAGATTAACTGTCTTAAATCCTGATGGTGATTTTGTTCTTACCGTGATTAAATTGATGAAATTTTCTACACCAAACACCTCATCAAGTAATAACTGCAAATAGGACTTGTTGTGGTCATTTATTTGAACAAGTATTACACCTGATTTATGCAGTAATTTCTTTGCAACTTGAAACCTATTCATCATAAAGGTTAGCCAAGTTGAATCTGTAAAAGAGTCGTTGTATTTGAATGAGTCTCCATTCGTATTGTATGGTGGGTCTATGTAAATTAACTTAACTTGATTAGCAAACTCATTTTTTAATGTATGAAGAGCTAAAAGATTGTTTCCTTTTACAATCAAATTATCTGTAATTACTCCCCCGTTATTGCGATTGAACTTATCAAGTGGCATTCCTCCATCAGGGGTATATCTTTTCGCATTGGTTAAGATTTTTGGCTCTAGAAGTTGATTTATCTCATCTTGTGCCAATATTTCGTTAAAGAAAATTTCCTCTCGTTTATCTTCCTCTTTACTTTGCCCACCCTCTAACACACAGTCTTTGTATGGCCATACCAATGAAACTTCATTTCGTTGCTTTAAATACTTACCACCTACATTCAAACCTACTTTGTTTATGTATGCCGTATAGCTATCATTTAAGTAGTTTTTTTGCTCTAAAAATTGAATAAATAGCGATTGATTAAAAACTAAAACATCTTTAACTGAAATAAAAAACTCAGATTTAAGCTCCTTATCTTCAAGCAACAATTCTATTAAATCACTATCACAGTTTTGAGCTTTACTTATAATCACCCATTTTTTTAACTCTCCGTCATCTGTTATGAAGCTTTGTTCTTTTTTAAGTGCTTGCTCTAAAGTCTGGTATAGCTTCATTTTTATGTCTTTAATTTTAAAATGTGAATGTTTAATTTCTTAAATAATTAGTCATGACTAGATTTAAGATACTTCAAACAACATTTTACATTAGGAATATATTTTGAAGTTAACGGTTAGTAAAGCATGCCTAATAAGATTACTAATGACGTATAAAATACAGTGAAATTTTATGAGAAACTACAAAGGACACAGGACTAATAGTCCTGTGCTTTGAGCTAAAATTAACCTAAAAACAGGGGAAATTACCCTAAAAAATGGGTAAAAAATGAGAGTTTGCGATCCAAAAACACCTAAAAAATCACGATTTTTAAGTCATTGATTTATATACATTTTTAAGAATTTTTCTGATCAGTATTCATAATCCTGGGGTCGAGGGTTCAAGTCCCTCTTTCCCACCAATAAAGACGCCCCTTTCGAGAGATTGGGGCGTTTTCTTTAACAAGTCACACTCATCTCAAGTCAAAGCATTCACAATATAACTTTAAAAGCAATATAGTTTAAGCTGTTAAAAAGCAAACTCTTTTAGCTATTAATGATTTGTACACTCTACAATGGGCTACTTACACCCTTTGCAACTATGACTTTAGTTGGTTGCAAGTCTTAAACTTAGGGTTACCTATCTCAAAGCGATGCAAGCTTAATCTACAAGCACTTAGAAACTATTCAACGGTGTTTATATCGGAAATAATGGATATAATAGAAGCACGGCAATTTCAACGCGCCAAGAGAATCTAGTGGATATGCTTGCATTTGGGCGACTCTTTATTCAAGTCCGGATTGGCTTGCTTGTCTTAAGCTTAACGTGCCTTTGAATAAACTTGCTGCTGATACTTTATAGCGGTAGCGTAAAGATTATATCGATTTCACTCTTCTTGGCAGAGAAAGAGCTACAAAGTTAATAGATTAAGCACTCACAACGCATTATTTAAATGAAATTGGAGAGCAGAATGTCAAATCACACTTACAAAATTATTGAGCTAGTTGGGTCTTCACCCATCAGCACTGATGATGCAATAAAAAGCGCCATTAACAAGGCTTCTCTCACCCTTAAGCATTTAGAGTGGTTTGAGGTAGTTGAAACGCGTGGGCATATTGTAGAGGGTAAAGTGGCTCACTTTCAAGTCACAGTCAAAGTGGGCTTCAGAATCGAAGATTAACCTTAGTAGCTAATTTTATTAGTAATAGAAAAGCTCAGTGATTTCTCACAGGATCTATCTACTGTCAAATCAATGCACTGATTGCTGACTCATTATCTACATTGTTGCTTAGAAGCCGAAGTACATTTCTATGTGTAGCTTGTGCTATTAATATGGCTTGGCCTTTAACTAAAACTATCAGTAATGAACGTCAACATAAAGAGCTGGGTCTACGTTATGTGTAATCCAACACTTTTTTATAAAGGATATTGTATGAAAACTCTACAAATTGTAGCAGTAGCGGTACTGGCATTAGGTTTAACACAAATGGCATATGCTAACCATGACGGTAAAGATGGAATGCATTGTGATCGCAAGCATGCCATGGAAGACGCTGATACCAACAAAGACGGCGCAATAAGCCACGATGAGTTTATCGCAGCACATCAAAAGATGGCGGATGAAATGTTTGTCAAGATGGACGCCAATAAAGACGGGAAAATTGATCAAACTGAACGTGATGCTATGAAAGCAAAGATGGACAAGCATTGCAAAATGAAAGACCACAAAACGGATGATATGGTGAAGTAGCCATACGCATTAAGTCTATAAAAGCCACAACGTAAGATTGTGGCTTTTATATTTTTAGGTAGATAATTTATTAATTACTTTTTTAAGGATATAAGATGACTTATCAAGTGTTAATTACAGGCGCTAATCGTGGTATTGGATTGGAGTTTACCCAACAATATGCGCAAGAGGGATGGAGTGTGCTTGCTTGTTGCCGCGACCCACAGCATGCTAACGCGTTGCAAACTCTGGCAAAAACGCATGCCAACATTCGCATATTGCATTTAGATGTAGCAGATTTTACACAAATTGATGCACTGGCTTTGCAGTTAAAAAATGAAAAAATTGATGTGTTAATCAATAATGCAGGTGTTTATCCTGAAAGCAGTTTAAGTAATGCAAATACGGAAGATTGGTTAGATGCGCTTAAAATCAATAGCATTGCACCATTTAAAATGGCCACAGCTTTTACTGCACATATTGCAAACAGCGAACTTAAAAAAATCGCTACACTTTCTAGCAAAATGGGCAGCATAGGTGATAATACAAGTGGCGGCAGCTACATTTATCGTAGTACAAAAACAGCTGTGAATATGGTGATGAAAAGCCTTTCAATAGACCTAAAACCTGCAGGCATTGCCGTGGTGACTTTACACCCAGGCTGGGTAATCACAGATATGGGCGGCAGCAATGCTTTAATAGATACCAAAACCAGTGTAGCAGGTTTGCGTCAGGTGATTAAGAGTTTGAACTTGAATACCAGTGGAAAATTTATTGCTTATGATGGTAAAGAAATTGCTTGGTAAAGTAAGGTGTTATTACTCTAAATATAGCCGAGTGACGATACTGCCTAAGCTTACTGCGCTTTAAACGGCACCCGTTCTTCTAGCTCATTGGTATAAACAGCCATATCTTGTGACTCTTGCCTAACAAAGGCTTGTATAGCCTGCGCAAAATCAGGATGCGCGATTTTATGAAACGAGCAAGTTGAACGTGGCTTAAAACCACGTGCTAGCTTGTGCTCTCCTTGCGCGCCACCTTCAAAATATTGAATTTTTTCCTCGATACAAAATTCTTGAGCTTGATAATAACATAGCTCAAAATGCAAATTAGGCACGTATCTCAAGCTGCCCCAATAACGACCATACAGGGTAGTTTGATGATAAATATTTAACGCGGCGGCAATTGGTTCATCACCCAAATACGCTAGAATTAACAAAATATTCTGCGGCATATTACGACCGATTTGTTGAAAAAATGAGGGTGTTAAATAAGGCGTTGAGTGATGCTCTAGATAAGTGTTTTCATAACATTCGTAGAAAAAATGCCATTGCTCCGGTGTAATGTCAGCACCTTTGATGCGTTGGCAAACGACACCAGAAGCAATAATTTTTTTACGCTCTTGGTTAATCCTTTTACGTTTATCATGATTTAGCGTGCGTAAGAAATCTTCAAAATCTGCAAAGTGATCGTTTTGCCATCTAAATTGCACACCGTTACGTTGCAACCACCCTGCCTGCTCTAACGCAACTGCAGAAGCATCATCAGGAAAAAGCACATGCACAGACGATAGCCGATGCTTATGCATGGTTTCAGTGATTGCCTCTATTATCAGCGCTTGTATTCGGGTGCTGTCTGCAATCAACCTCTGGCTAGTAATAGGCGTAAATGGAATTGCTGAAACTAATTTAGGGTAATAATTTAAGCCATTGCGTTGATAGGCCTCTGCCCATGCCCAATCAAATACATACTCGCCGTATGAGTGGCTTTTTATATACAGCAGCATTGCGCCAACTAATTTACCATCGTTATGCACTAGCATTGGGTAAGGCTGCCAGCCTGTGCCTTTACCCACTGAACCTGAAGTTTCCAGTGCGCTTAAAAACGCATGACTGAGTAGCGGCATATCGCCCATTAGAGCATCCCAACTTTGGGCATCAATTTGCTGAACGCTGTCGGTGATTTCTAAAGTCAGACTCATTAATCGCTAATATAAATCTGTAAGAAAAATGAGAAGTCTTAATGGCTAGTTTTGAGGAAGTAACACTGTGTATAACGTGGTGATAGTTTGATAGTTAATAAGTACGCTTTTTGGGACTATTAGAGGCAGCTTGCTTATTTTTAGATTTTGCTGCTATTGAGGCTTCTGTTGCCTGTAGCTTTTCCGCTTCGATAGCTGCTTCTGCAGCACTTCTACGTTCAGCTGCACGAGACTGTGCATCTTGGAGCTCTTCTAATGAAATAACACCATCTTGATTCACATCCATTTGGTTAAAAAGTCTTGCTATTTGTGGTAGCTTTTCCATCGCTTCTTGCCTATCTATGGTGCCGTCATTGTCGCTATCTGCATCAAAAAAACGCTCCTTTAAACTCTCCTGCATGGCATGTCGACTCTCTTCAATTCGATTATGATCTTGGTCTACAGATTTAGCATAATCATCCAATGCTCTACGGATTTTTTCGCGATTCTCTGGACTAAAATTAAGCTTGAGTGTTTGCCGCAGACCATCACTTACAACCACTTCATCATCTGCTGGCTTTTCAACACCACCAACTGTAGTAAAGTTGGTTTTTCCACCGGCACTCACATTAAACGATACTCCAAAGCCCACGCACATAACGATACATGTGCATTTAACTGTTAAAATACCTTTAGATGTGAGTTTAATCAATGCTTTAACTTTATAAAAATAAGTTGAAAACTATTTAGCTTAGCTTAAACGCATCATAATGAAGTACGGTTGTTAATTGATTGTTTCATTTGGCATTGAAATTGTAATTAATTGTAACAATGTGAAAATAGTCATCTATTACGTCTAAGTAAACTTGAACTCATCTGATTTAATTTAAGTCATTATTTTAAATTGACTCAATATAGCTTACACTTTGTCATGGTTTAGTATTCTGTTTTTTCGACAAGACAATATTTAACTTAGTTTCTCTACATTTACATTAAAAGTCAAATTCAATTAACTAGATAATAAGACGCGGATTAAATTGCTATGGCTGATCAAAATAAAAAAATATTGGTAGTTGATGATGATGTGCGTTTACGTGAGCTATTACAGCGTTACCTAACAGAACAAGGCTTTGCAGTTAAAGTCGCTTCCGATGCCAAAGAGATGGATGCCACTTTAGCGGCAGAGTCTATCGATATGCTAGTACTAGACTTAATGTTGCCTGGTGAAGATGGTTTATCCGTTTGCCGCAGACTGCGCAGTACTGGGACTTTACTACCAATTGTAATGCTGACCGCACGTGGCGATGAAGTTGATAGAATTATTGGCTTAGAAATGGGTGCAGATGACTACTTACCTAAGCCATTTAACCCACGTGAGTTACTTGCTAGGATTAACGCTGTAATGCGTAGACACGAGCGCTTGCAACCAAGTGCGCCTACCACAAATAACGAGAATGTAGCTATTGGCGAATTTTTATTTAACGCCTCTACACGCTCACTGAGTAAAGATGGTGCCTCTGTCACTATTACCAGTGGTGAGTTTGCCTTGCTGAAAGTATTTGTGGATCATCCACGTCAGCCACTATCTCGCGATAGACTGATGCAGCTTGCACGTGGTCGTGAGCTAGATGTATTTGACCGTAGCATTGATGTCCAAGTATCGCGTTTACGCAAATTAATTGAACCTGATGCCGCGCACCCCCGTTACTTGCAAACCATGTGGGGCTTTGGTTATGTGTTTATTCCTGATGGCGAAGTTGATTAAGGCCGAGGTTAGTTAACAGAGGTTGATTAAATAGCGAAATAATTAACCTTGCATGAGTTATTTGCAGACACCTCGGTCTATTTAAGTTATGACTTAACCCTATATAGAACACCCAACTTGAAATTTACCTTTCTACCTAAAACACTGCTCGCTAGAGGCATGTTGCTTATCGCGTTTTTACTCGTGATTGGGCAAGTCGCTTCATTACAAATATTCGAGTACTTTGAACGAGAGCCTCGTGCAGAAGCGACAGCACTACAAGCCGTTACCGTGGTAAATTATACTCGTGCATCGCTGATTGCATCGCAAGATAACCTACGCCTAGCTTTGCTTTCTGAACTCACAGGTAAAGAAGGTGTACGCGTTTATTACGCTGACTTTATGGAGGATATTGAACCTCTACCCGCTGACCCATTTATCAATATGGTAGCTGAAAAGATTAAAGAACGACTTGGCGTAGAGACTATTATTACCGTTAATCACTATGGCGTTCAGGGACTTTGGGTGAGCTTTAATATCGGGCAAGATGATTTTTGGGTAGTCATTCCAAAGTTACACGTTGAGCGTCGCTTTCCGTGGCAGTGGTTAGGTTGGGGTGCGCTAATACTCATACTATCACTAGCTGGTGGTTACTTTATTGCTCTACGGATTAATCGACCCATGCACTTATTAATGAATGCTGCTAATAGGCTGCGTAAGGGTGAACATCCAGAGAAACTGCCTGAAGGTAGCTTTGCGGAGTTGCGTGAGGTCAACGAAACTTTTAATAAAATGGCAGACTCTTTGGCCGAGCTTGATGCAGAAAGAACCTTAATTCTTGCCGGGGTTTCACACGACATTCGCACGCCACTAGCAAGATTACGCTTATCAGTTGAAATGTTACCTGATGAGAGTTGTGGTGGCCTAAAAAACGGCATGATACAAGATATTGCAGACATGGATAATATCATTCACCAGTTTTTAGATTTTGTGAAAGGTGTCGAAGGCGAGCCTACGCAACTAATAGACATCAACACACTACTACAAGCCGTACATGATAGACAACTTCGTGCGGGGCGCGACTTGGTAGTACAGTTAGCTCCTACTTACTTTATTCCCATCAAGCCATTAGCTATGCAGCGTTTGTTAGATAACTTAGTAGGAAATGCATATACCTACGGCAAAGGACAAGTACGTATAGCAGGCAAAGTTACGGCTGAACATATCGTGATAAGCGTGTTCGATAACGGCCCTGGGATTCCTGAAAGCCACTTACAAAAACTATTGCGCCCATTTGAAAGGCTAGATACAGCACGTAGCGATGCGGGTGGTAGTGGCTTAGGTTTAGCAATTGCTGACCGTATCGCTAAATTACATCACGGAAAATTAGAGTTAATTAATCGACTAGAAGGTGGTTTAGAAGCCAGATTAAGCATTCCTATTAAAAACTCATGACGCTTAAAAAATTACTAGCGCATTAACTCTGTTTTAACTTTAAGAGATCATCAAACTGCTCAATAGGCATAGGCTTGCCGAATAAATATCCTTGAAAATGCCGGCATCCTTTATTAAATAAAACCTCTTTCTGCGTCTTGGTTTCAACACCTTCGGCAATCACATCAAAACCTAAACTGCCCGCCATGGCAATAATAGTACGTACAATAGACCTATCATTACTATCGACAACAAGATCACGGACAAAGGATTGATCGATTTTAAGTTGGTTTAATGGCAGCATTTTTAAATACTGTAAAGACGAATAACCTGTTCCAAAATCGTCTAAAGAAAACTGTACACCAATACTTTCCAAAGCAATCATAGAGATGATAATGCTATCGACATTCTCAAGTAAAATACTTTCGGTCAACTCTAACTTAAGACGCTTTGGCTTCACCTTATAGCGACTCACCGTAGCTTGAACTTGCCGTACAAAATCTGCTTGGCTAAACTGCTTAGCACTTACATTTACAGATAAAGCTAAATTTTTGGTTGACTGATGTTCTTGCCACACTTCAAGCTGAGCACAAGCAGTATCGAGCACCCATTGTCCAATTGGTAAAATTAAGCCAGTTTCCTCTGCAAGCGGAATGAAATCTAATGGAGAGATCATCCCACGTTCTGGATGTACCCACCGAATCAAAGCTTCAGCGCCAATCGGTCGCGCCAATTGATCAACCTGAACTTGGTAATATAATTGGAGTTGCTTGTTTTCAATCGCTTTACGAAGCTCAATTTCTAGGGCGACGCGAGTATTAAAAGCTTCTTGCATCTTCGAATCAAAGAAGCATAAGGTATTACGCCCAGCTTTCTTAGCCTGATACATAGAGATATCAGCTTGTTTTAAAAGATCTGCTACCTCTAGCTGACTACCTTTAAACATCGTTACGCCGATACTTGATGTATTATGATAATGATTTGTACCAAGTACATATGGCACATTAAGTGCAGCCAGAATTTTTTCACCTAACGATTCTGCAGAGACTGCCGCATCCAATACATTATCACTTAAATCTTCTAATAAAACGACAAACTCATCGCCACCTAGGCGCGCAACCGTGTCACCTTGCCTAGCATTAATAGTCAACCGCTCTGCCACTTGCTTGAGCAATAAATCACCTACATCATGCCCTAGTGTATCGTTCAATGTTTTAAAGTTGTCTAGGTCTATCAGCAGCAGCGCTCCAATTTGAGAAGTCCGTGTACTAGAGGCTATCGCTTGTTTAAGCCTATCATTAAAAAGCTGACGGTTAGGTAACTGAGTGAGTAAGTCATGGAAGGCAATATGAAGGACTTTATTCTCTGCTGCCTTACGCTCAGTAATATCTACATGTGAGCCTACGTAGTGGCTCACAACACCATCGCTGCTTTTAACTGCAGAGATTGAAAGTAAGTTAGACAGTAATTGACCGTTTTTATGTCGATTTAAAATTTCACCTTGCCAAGATCCTGTTGTATTTATCTGATGCCATATACGGCTATAAAAAGTGTCATCTTGTGAACCGGACCTGAGTAGTCCAGCGGTTCGGCCTACAGCCTCTTCGGCGGTATAGCCAAAAACTTCAGTAAATGCTTTATTTACTCTGAGTATATTTAGTGAAGCATCAGTGATCATTACCGAGTGTTGAGATTCAAATGCCACCGCTGCAATTTGCAAGCTAATTTCAGCTTGCTTACGTTCAGTAATATCTTGTATTGTGCCATATAGAAAAACTACCTTCCCGTTTGCGTCACACCGTGCTTTGCCTCTAGCAGTTATCCAGCAATGACTACCATCAGGCCGAACAAACTCTGCATCACAGCTATAGGAGGCTCCCTTGGTCAACGCCTTATCAATTGCAGTAGAAAGCAACCTCCAACTTTCAACGGTAAAATACCGCTTAACTTGATGATAGTCAGCTGGAGCCTCATTAGGATTAAGCCCATAGATAAGATACACTTCCTCTGACCATACATGAGTATCTGTGACGATATCCCATGTCCAGTCTCCAATCATAGCTAAACGGTGCGCTTCTTTTAATCGCGCCTCACTCAGTTGCAAGCGCTCATTTTTGCGTTTCATCTCCGTAATATCTAACGAGATACGACAGATAAGCTCAGCATTACCTGATGCGTTCAAAACCGGGAAAATAGTGGTCATAAAATCACGGAGTTGACCTTCGACTGGCAAGCTCTCCTCTATGGAGTGACGCTTTAAACTCTCTAACACCATGGAGTCGTTTTGGCTTAAATTGCGCGCAATTTGCTCTGGATACAAATCATAATCAGTCTTTCCGATAATATCTTTTTCAGTAAGATGGTGGATACGCTGTAAGTTCGGGTTTGCTAGTACATAGTGGCCATCAGTATCTTTTAAACTAAGTACCGCAGGAGAGTAATTGACAATTGCACTGAGTTTGAAATCACGGTCTAATAATGCTGCTTGCGCCTGCTTAAAGTCAGTAATATTACGTGAAATACCAAATAGACCAATCACATTCCCGATAGCATCAAACATCGGTCCCTTGGTAGTATCGAAAACCATAGGTTTGCCATCAAATGAAACTACATTTTCTTCATGGTTTTGAGTCAGTTGACTCTCCATAACTTTCTGATCTAAAGACATCACGGCTTTAGCTGAACTCTCAGGAAAAAGAAAATGATCATCTTTTCCTAATATTTCAGCTATAGATTTACCAACAAAGCTGGCTGCAGCCTGATTGATCATCAGATAGCGCCCTATTTTATCCTTAACAAAAACCGCATCTCTTGTACCAGATACTGCAACATTCAATAGTTTAAGGGTTCTCTGAGCTCTAGCGTGCATACGCAATAAAGTCTCGCATGACACACTAATGACTAAACCGTTAAAAATAAGGCTTCCCAACAGTAATAAGTCATATTTGTCAGAAATAATAAGAGAATTTAAAGGTTTAAGTAGTAAGTAATCTGCACCGAGTGCAGCTAAGAGCGTAGCTAAAAGACCAGGACCAAGCCCACCAAATAACGCACTTAGAATAATCGGCAACACGAATAGCAGCATGAGCGGTCGATGGCCTGTCAGCCCCATATTCATACGAATAAACAACATCAACAGAGTGATAGCGATAGCAAACGTATACGTGAGCCAGATTGGCCGACCCTCTAGGAACTCGCCTGAAAACACCACATCTTGTAAACGCTTATTACCGATCGAGTCTGACTCAGGCATTGAACGTAGTGCGAAGAAAAAACCTAGCGCTGAGGCCAATACAAAGAATACGCCTTTTGCAGTTGACAGCCATACGATAGAATGAATATCGGCAAACATTGATAGCAACTGGTCTGATAAAAATATCCATAGCAACGCGAGTACCGAGTAACTAATGGTAACGAGCAGAATATACCGATTACGAAGTAGCATTATTTTATGTCAGCCAAACATTAAGATATAAATAATATCAGTAAATATAGGCGGTGCAAGTTACTAGATAAAGGGTATAAACCTCTCAGACTTTCAATTTATACTTAATCTGGCACCTGATTAATTAGCACCCGGCTCAAACCAATTCAAACGCTCACGCAACTGAACAACTTCACCGATAATCGTCAAACAAGGGGCTCTGATTCGCGCCTCTTTTACTTTCGCAGCTAAATCTTTTAGCGTTGCTACAACTACACGCTGCTTTTGGGTGGTGCCTTGCTGAACCACTGCCGCAGGCATATCTGGTGATACACCGTGAGTAATAAGCTGCTCGCAAATTTTCTCCATTCCAACCAAGCCCATATAAATAACTACAGTTTGATGCGGGCGTGACATCGCTACCCAATCCAAATCTAAATTACCTTCTTTTAAATGCCCAGTGATAAATAAGCAAGCTTGTGCATAATCTCGGTGTGTTAACGGAATACCAGCGTAACTTGAAACGCCATTTGCTGCGGTGATGCCTGGCACTACTTGAAATGGCACTCCACGTTGCATCAAGGTTTCAATTTCTTCACCACCACGCCCAAAAATAAATGGATCGCCACCTTTTAAACGCAGAACACGTTTACCTTCTAGCGCTAACCTTGCCAATAACTCGTTAATCTCTTCTTGTGGCAATGTATGCTGGTCGCGTGACTTACCTACATAAATTAGCTCCGCATCACGGCGCACCAACTCCATGACTTCGGGGCTGACTAGCTTATCGTACACACAAACGTCACATTGCTGCATGAGACGCAAAGCTCTAAATGTGAGTAAATCTGGGTCGCCGGGGCCACCACCTACTAAGTAAACCTCACCGTGATGCTTAGAATCAGTTTTATCAGACAGTAGATCATGTAGCGCTCTTCTTGCCGCCTCATCTTGTCCAGATAGAATACGCTCGACAATCGGCCCTTGCAGCACACCTTCCCAAAAGATGCGACGCTGCTGCGTAGTCGTAAACTTTGCTTTAACTTTATCTCTAAATTCACCTGCAATTTCAGCGATTCGGCCATAACTTGCAGGCAACATGGTTTCAATTTTCGTGCGTATATAGCGTGCTAATACTGGCGCATTACCTTCACTTGAAATGGCAATGACGATAGGTGATCTCTCCACGATAGATGCCATCGTAAAAGTACACAAAGCAGGTGAGTCCACCACATTCACTGGGATATTGAACGCCTTTGCGACAACTGAAACTGCCGTGTTCACAGATTCATTATCGGTAGCAGCAATCACTAAACAAGCGCCTTCTAACTGACTTGGTTCAAAATTCGCACTGATATAAGTGATTTTCTCTGCATGCACTAAATCACTAAGCTCATGGCATAACTCAGGCGAATAAAGCACTACAGCCGCATTCGCTTTAAGTAGCATAGCGACCTTACGCGCAGCCACATCACCACCACCAATGACAACACAACGACGGCGAGTAATATTAATAAAAATTGGAAGTGCTTGCATGCTAGCCTTTATTACCCGAATGATTTAAATATACCACTTAATCAATATGATGAATCGCTTACTCTTTTATCATTAAGTATCGTAATTATTACGAAGCACCATATGCACCTAATCAATCACAGTTAGGTAAAAATCTAATTTTAATGGATTAAGAAATTGGCGCATACTTAAATCGTCAACAGACTCTTGATTAGACTTTGTTTAGCTTAAGGTAATTAGCACTAGGCTCAGCAAAATGCGCTAAAATTATGCTTTATAAACGCACACGGCTTTTAAAAGAAGTCTTGAAAAATAGCCTTGAAAACCACTGAAAATAAATTAGACTCACTTACGCCCATTGGCAACTCACCCAAAAAAGTATTCATTAAAACTTTTGGTTGCCAGATGAACGAATACGACTCATCGCGAATGGCTGATATGCTCAACGCTGCTGACGGTATGGTGGAAACGCTCACGCCGGAAGATGCTGATGTGATACTGCTCAATACTTGCTCAGTACGTGAAAAAGCTGAAGATAAAGTATTTAGTCATCTTGGGCGTTTTATTCCGCTAAAACAAACCAAGCCAAATCTAGTGATTGGCGTAGGTGGCTGTGTAGCAAGCCAAGAAGGTGACAACATCATTAAGCGTGCGCCCTATGTTGACGTGGTATTTGGTCCGCAAACTTTGCATCGCCTACCTGATATGATTAAAAATAGTCAGTCTAGTGGTGCTTCTCAGGTGGATATTAGCTTTCCAGAAATTGAGAAGTTTGACCACTTACCACCACCACGCATAGAAGGCGCTAGTGCTTTTTTAAGCATTATGGAAGGTTGCAGTAAATATTGCAGTTTTTGCGTTGTACCTTACACACGCGGTGAAGAAGTCTCACGCCCATTTGAAGCTGTTTTGACGGAAGCTGCACAACTAGCTGAACAAGGTGCAAAAGAAATCACCCTACTCGGACAGAACGTAAACGCCTACCGCACCCAATATAATGACTTAGAAGCGGATTTAGCCATGTTAATTGAATACATTGCCGAAATCCCACAAATTGAACGTATACGCTTTACCACTAGCCACCCGAATGAAATGAGTCAGCGACTAATAGACTGTTTCACACACATTCCAAAACTAGCCGTGCAATTACATTTGCCAGTACAAGCCGGCAGTGATCGTGTACTCATGGCCATGAAACGCAATTACACCACTCTGCAATTCAAGTCCACCATACGCAAACTACGTATTGCAAACCCTAAACTTACATTCACTTCAGACTTTATCGTAGGCTTTCCAGGGGAGTCTGAGGCTGAGTTTGAAGCCACAGCAAAACTCATGCAAGACGTAGGTTTTGATTACAGCTTCAGCTTTTTATACAGCCCACGTCCAGGAACGCCAGCTTCTTACCTCGCAGACGAAACTTCGCAAGAAGTAAAGTTAGCGAGATTAACTAAGCTGCAGGCAATCAACGAAGAGCTGGGGAAAAACATCAGTTCACAGATGCTAGGCACGACACAACGTGTATTGATTGAAAGTACCTCATGGAAGAATGCTAATGAGCTCGCAGGCAAAACCGACAATAACCGTATTGTAGATTTGGTAGGCGACGAAAATTTAATTCACACCTTTGTTAACGTACGCATAACCGATGTTAGCAATCCCAAGCGCTTACGTGGTGAAATTATTCAATAATCCAAAATACTCAATATATCAGAACACCTAAGAGTCAGAACATCTATGGAAATTAACCTAACCCCAGAAGACAACACGCGTTTAGCTAATCTATGTGGTGTACTTGATGAAAATATCAAGCAAATTGAGGATGCTCTAGAAGTACAGATTGCTAGACGTGGTGCGCACATGCGCTTTACTGGTGACGTTCACAATATGCGCTTGGCTGTGCAGTTGATTGAAAGCTTTTATATTCGCGCCAAGAATCCCATCGGCTTAGACGAAGTTCAACTCAGCTTGGTAGAAATCAATAAACTCAAACCAGAAGATGTTGCCACATCAAGCGCACCAGTTTTAATGACTCGTCGTACTGAGCTACATGGTCGCACACCTAGACAAATCGCCTATTTACAACAAATTCAAGACCATGACATCACCTTTGGTATCGGTCCTGCCGGTACAGGTAAAACTTATTTAGCCGTTGCCAGTGCAGTAGACGCGATGAGTCGTGACCGAGTAAAACGTATTATATTGGTTCGACCAGCGGTGGAGGCTGGAGAAAAGCTAGGCTTTTTACCGGGCGATCTAAACCAAAAAGTTGACCCTTATTTACGCCCTTTATATGACGCGCTATATGACTTAGCAGGCTACGATACAGTAAATAAAATGTTTGAGCGTGGTGCAATTGAAGTGGCGCCTCTCGCCTATATGCGCGGTCGCACACTCAACCAAAGCTTTATTATTTTAGATGAAGCCCAAAATACCACCCCTGAACAGATGAAAATGTTTTTAACGCGTATAGGCTTTGGTACTAAAGCCGTGATAACGGGTGACATAACACAGATAGACCTACAGCGCCATCAAAAAAGTGGCTTAATAGAAGCACAAAAAGTGTTAAAGGATATCAAAGGTATCGCCATGACACACTTTTTATCTGCTGATGTAGTTCGCCATCCATTAGTACAAAAAATCGTCAATGCGTATGAAGAGTACGAGAAAAGTAGCGAAAAGTAAAACCTTATGCTGAGTAGGGTATAATCATTTGTCCATCTGAGGGCTAAGTTTAAAATGACACCTAATAAATTTAGTAAGATAATGCAGCGCGGGCTAAGTTACGTCGAGCAAACTGTATTAATTACCATTGCATTTGCCACTATCTTTGCTGTATTTCAGGCAATTATGCATATCTGGCAGGCTGGTGCAATTACAGTAGGCGATTTGCTATTGCTATTCTTATACCTAGAAGTCATGTCTATGCTAGACCACTATCTCGGTTCTGGTAGCCTACCAGTGCGCTATCCACTATATATCGGCATTATTGCTCTGGCACGATTTTTGGTATTGGAGATCGCAGAGATTGATGCTTGGCGTATGTTTGCATTATCGGGCTCAATTTTCTTGATTGCGATTGCCATTCTCATTATTCGTTTCGGTCATGTACGCTATCCCTATGTCGATTGCCCAACCCAACAATCTAAATAATAACTTTACTAACAATAGCTCATTATCAACTTAAACTATATGCCTACTCTTAACTTGGCAATTCAATATGCGTCAAACTTAACTGACCTGCCAAGCAGAACACAGTTCCGTCAATGGGCTAAAGCTGCTATTCGTGTTGACACCGAAGCGACGATAAGAATTGTTGATGAAGTCGAAGGTCGGGAACTTAACAAAACTTATCGTGGCAAAGATTATGCGACGAATGTACTCACATTTCCCTTAACTGAAGAGCCATATTTGATGGGTGATATTATCATTTGCGCACCTGTAGTTGCTGCTGAAGCATTGGCGCAAAACAAGTCGCTAGTGGCACACTACGCCCATTTAACGGTGCATGGCATTTTACATTTGCATGGCTATGACCATGAAATTGAAGCACAAGCGGAACTTATGGAATCTTTAGAGACTGCAATTATCACGAAATTAGGGTATCCTAATCCCTATCTCATTACAGAGGACGCCACTAATGGCTGCCGAGTCGGAAAAACCTAGCTACAGATCCAACAACCATAAACTAAACAATAAGCCAAGCTTGTTAGAACGCCTCAGTCACCTTCTACTACGTGAACCTGAAGATCGAGAACAACTTATTACGTTACTTCACGGTGCTTACGAAAACAGTTTAATGGATGCAGATTCTCTCGCCATGATAGAAGGCGTGCTACAAGTTAGTGAAATGCAAGTACGCGACATCATGATTCCGCGTTCCCAAATGGATGTCATTGACATCACAGATCCCCCTGAAGTATTCATCCCTCACGTAATTGAAACTGCTCACTCACGCTTTCCTGTGATTGAAGACGATAAAAACGATGTAATTGGCATATTGTTAGCCAAAGACTTATTACGCTACTACGCAGGTGAAGACTTTGAGGTGCGCGATATGCTACGTCCTGCCGTGTTTATCCCCGAGTCTAAACGTTTAAATATTTTGCTTAAAGAGTTTAGGAGTAATCGCAATCATATTGCCATTGTTGTTGACGAGTATGGTGGCGTAGCGGGCATGGTGACAATCGAAGATGTTCTCGAGCAAATCGTGGGAGACATTGAAGACGAATATGACTATGATGAAGACGAAGATAACATCATTCAGAATGCTGATGGGCAATTCCGAGTTAAAGCTCTAACAGAAATTGTAGACTTTAATGAAGCCATCGGTACAGACTTAAGCGATGAGGAGTTTTCTACTATTGGCGGTTTAGTGGTGCATCAATTTGGCCGTCTACCTAAGCGTGATGACGAAATAATGTTAGGTGATTTGCGATTTAGAGTACTTAGGGCTGATAGCCGACGCTTACACACGATGATGGTGGAAGTGTTACCTAAAGATGCAGAACCTGATTAACTTCAAGTCAACTGTTTAAAAACTAAAAAAGCATCAAGCCCTTATCTAGCTTTTTACTAATGAAGGTGATTATTTTTTTAATGCATCACGAATTTCGCGTAATAGTAAAATATCGTCTGGTGTAGGTGCTGGTTCTGATGCTGCTAGTGGTTCAGCTTTTTTCATTCTATTCATCATTTTCACCATTTGGAAAATAACAAAAGCTAAAATCAAAAAGTTGATAGAAATCGTCAAAAAGTTACCGTAAGCAAGTACTGAACCCGCCTTTTTAGCATCGGCTAAAGATAAACCCGCGGCTTGGTTACTCAAAGCAATATACATATTTGAAAAGTCTACATTGCCGATCACTTTTCCGACTATAGGCATAATAATATCACCAACCATTGAGTCAACAATCTTACCAAAAGCCCCGCCGATGATCACACCTACAGCTAGATCCATTACATTGCCTTTTAAGGCAAACTCTTTAAACTCAGATGCCATGCTCATATACTTCCCCCATAAGGTTAAAGGCGGTCAACTCAACTAAATGCTGCATCCGTAATATAGATTCTAAATGCGCCTCATGTCAATCAACACAGTGCTTACATGGTAAATTTTTGTTATCTGGTACTATCAAGCTACAATTCAGTCAATGCAAATGCTCACCCAAAATAAACTCATTAAGTCACTCACAGTGCTGTTACTTGGCGCATTGTGTGTGCTTGGCTTTGCGCCTTTTTATTTTTACCTCGTGAGCATTTTATCGCTGGCGGGTTTATTTTACTTTTGGCATCTGGATTCCACGCCAAAGCAAGCGGCCATGTCCGGCTTTCTTTATGGTCTAGGACTATTTAGTACAGGCATTTATTGGATTTATATCAGCTTGCATGACTTTGGCAATATGCCCAGTGTGATAGCAGCTTTAGTAACTTTTCTGTTATGTGCATTTATGGCCTTATTCACGGCCTTAGTTGGCGCTCTTAGTGTCAGGATATCTAAACCTCAATCTCCCCAATTACTTATTAGCATTCCTATACTTTGGGCATTAGCTGACTGGACACGTAGCTGGATTTTTACTGGCTTCCCATGGCTCACTATGGGCTATAGCCAAGTGCCGTATAGTCCACTGGCAGGCTACATGCCGATCGTCGGCGTATATGGTGTATCGATGATCACAGTACTGGTTGCTGGTTTGATTAGCTTTTGGTTAGCTAAGCAACCTGTCTCTACCTTATGGAAACGCAATACTATTGCCTTACTACTGGTGATCTGGGTGACAGGCAGTCTATTGAAGCTTGTTGAGTGGACCACAGCAACACCCAAGCCAATCTCCGTAGCGCTACTGCAAGGTAATATCTCGCAAGATACTAAATGGTCGCCTGAAATTGCGGAAAAGACCTTAAGCCTATATCTGCACATGGCAGAGGCGAGTAAAGCTAAACTCATCATCATGCCAGAAACCGCTTTACCAGTGCTTTCTAGCGAAATTCCGCAAGGGCTTATCACGCGTTTGCAAACGCATGCGGTACAGAACCAAGGCGCAATTCTAGTAGGTGCTGTGGAGCACGATAATAATGCATACTTTAATAGCATGCTGAGTATAGATGGTAACAAAACTGAATTTTACCGCAAGTCACATCTTGTACCTTTTGGCGAGTTCATCCCATTAAAAGTAGCTTTCGGTTGGGTTTATCGCGATTTGCTCAATATGCCACTCAGTGACTTAACTAGAGGCAGTACTAGTCAACAACCGATGCATATTGTAGGCGAAAAAATCGCCATCAACATCTGTTATGAAGACGTTTTTGGTGAGGAAATCATCCGCCAACTACCTGCCGCCACACTATTAGTCAATGCTAGTAATGATGCTTGGTATGGACAGTCCAATGCTGCGTATCAGCACATGCAGTTCTCACAGGCCCGTGCCTTAGAAACCGGACGCACTGTTTTACGTGCAACTAACACAGGCGCTACCGCCATTATAGATCCACATGGGAATGTATTAGCCCATGCGCAACACTTTACCGAAACTACATTGAATGGCGTGGCACAAGGTTATAGTGGTAGTACACCTTATGTGCTTTGGGGCAACTGGCTATTTCTGATTATTTGTTTGATTGGTCTTAGCTCCATCTGTTTGCCCAATTTTTTGGCAAGTATCCGTAAAACAAAGTAAAATCACACCTTTATAAATTGTGCTGCTAAAAGCTGTATAACTTAATCTATATAGAACCATTTAGAATCGAACCTTAGAATCAAACCATGGCGCTTACTTTTCAACAAATTATTCTCACCCTGCAAAATTACTGGAGCGAAAAAGGTTGTGCATTACTACAGTCTTACGACATGGAAGTTGGCGCAGGCACATCACACACAGCAACTTTTTTACGTTCATTAGGCCCAGAGCCATGGAAAGCGGCTTACGTGCAGCCAAGCCGCCGCCCAAAAGATGGTCGTTATGGTGAAAACCCAAATCGCTTGCAACATTACTACCAGTTTCAAGTGGTGTTAAAACCCGCGCCTGCAGACATTCTGGAGCTTTATTTAGGTTCACTTGAAGCACTGGGTTTTGATTTAAAAAAGAATGACATTCGCTTTGTTGAAGACGACTGGGAAAACCCAACACTAGGCGCATGGGGCTTGGGCTGGGAGGTTTGGTTAAATGGTATGGAAGTCACACAGTTCACCTACTTTCAACAAGTTGGTGGCATTAACTGCAAACCAATTACCGGTGAAATTACCTACGGTTTAGAGCGCTTGGCTATGTATTTACAAGGCGTAGACAACGTTTACGATTTAACTTGGACGGATGGCCTCACTTACGGTGACGTTTATCTGCAGAATGAAAAAGAACAATCAGCATACAACTTTGAGCATTCAGATGCTGACTTCTTATTTACCGCATTTACCGCGCATGAGAAACAGGCCTTACATCTCATCGAAAGCAAACTCGCCCTACCCGCTTACGAGCAAGTGCTAAAAGCAGCACATACCTTTAACTTGCTAGATGCACGCGGCGCAATTTCTGTGACAGAACGCGCAGGCTACATTGGCCGTATACGCAATCTAGCCCGCTCAGTCGCCGCAGCTTACTTGGAAAGCCGTGCGAGACTCGGCTTTCCAATGGCACCAAAAAATTGGGCAGATGATGTATTAACAGAGCTAGCAAAGAAAGCCGCAGTATGAGTACGCAAAATTTATTAGTAGAACTATTTGTAGAAGAACTACCGCCGAAAGCCTTGAATAAGCTAGGCGAGGCATTTTCAAGCGTATTGTTTGGAGCATTGAAATCACAAGGTTTAGCCGCAGATAACTCAGTTGTTACGGCATTTGCATCGCCACGCCGCCTTGCTATGTATACCACCAATATACTAGCAGTCGCACCAGACAAAACCACTACACAAAAGCTCATGCCTGCAAGCGTAGGTTTAGATGCAAACGGCAATGCTACACCAGCTTTAATCAAACGACTAAATGGCATGGGCTTAGATGAAAGCGCTGTGGCAAGCTTAACCAAACAAGCAGATGGTAAAAATGAAGCTTTGTTTTTAGAGGTATTACAAAAGGGTGTTTCACTAAAAGACGGCTTACAAAACGCATTGAATGAAGCAATTTCGAAATTGCCGATTCCAAAAGTAATGACTTACCAACTGTCTGATGGCTGGACGAGTGTGAACTTTGTGCGCCCTGCACATAGCTTAGTAGCCCTGCATGGCAATGAAGTGATTGCGGTTAGCGCTCTTGGCTTAACTGCTGGCAATACTACTCAAGGTCATAGATTTGAAGCAACAGTTTCACCAGTAGTCTTAAAAGATGCTGATAGCTACTCCGAACAATTGAGAACTGAAGGTGCAGTGATTGCCAGTTTTGCTGAACGTCGTGCAGAAATTGTACGCCAACTCAATGCTACCGCAACTAAACAAAACCTTATACCGATTGAAGATGAAGCTTTGCTAGACGAAGTAACAGCCCTAGTTGAGCGCCCGAATGTACTACTTGGCCAGTTTGAAGAAATTTATTTAGAAGTACCGCAAGAGTGTTTGATTTTGACCATGAAGGCCAATCAAAAATATTTTCCGCTATTAAATGCCAACAATAAGTTGACCAATAAATTCTTAATTGTCTCAAATATCAGCCCAGATGATGCCAGCGCTGTGATTGGCGGTAATGAACGTGTTGTGCGCCCTCGCCTGGCTGATGCTAAGTTCTTCTTCGATCAAGATCGTAAGAAAACCCTTGAAAGCCGCGTTGATGGTTTAGATAAAGTGGTTTACCATAATAAACTGGGCTCTCAAGGCGAGCGTAACAAACGTGTAACTTCTATTGCTAAAGCAGTAGCAGAAAGAATTAATCCAGGTTTAACCGCAAATGTTATTCAAGCTGCACGTTTGTCTAAAACTGACCTAGTTACCGACATGGTAGGAGAGTTTCCAGAGTTACAGGGCATTATGGGGAGATATTATGCTCAACATGAAAAATTAGATGAAAATGTAGCTTACGCAATTGAAGACCATTACAAACCACGCTTTTCAGGAGATGATTTACCACGAGAAACTATTGGCTTAATCGTCGCCTTAGCTGACAAACTTGAAACACTGGTTGGTCTATTTAGTATTGGTGAGAAGCCAACAGGTGATAAAGACCCATTTGCTTTGCGCAGACAGGCTCTTGGGGTACTCAGAATACTCATTGATGCCAAAATACCGATTAAATTTGATGACTTAATTGTTAATCTTACCTTGCCACTTTTCACAAGCAAGTTCGACGAGCAGCTAGCTATTACACGAGCAATTAGTGAGTTCTGCTTCGATCGCTTAAGCATTAACTTACGAGATCAGGGTGCAAGCTCACAAGAGGTAGATGCCGTTTTAGAAATAGTACCTGAATTCTTAAGTGAGATTCCAGTACGTTTAGAAGCTGTACGTGCCTTTGCAAATCTAGCAGAAGCGCCCGCCCTAGCCGCCGCCAACAAGCGCGTTGGCAATATTCTGAAAAAAGTAGAAGGTGAAGTTAAAGCAGAAGTAAATACTAGCTTACTTCAAGAACCTGCTGAAATCGCACTTAATGATGCGTTAAGTAGAACAAAACCTGAAGCAGATAAGTTATTTGAAAGTGGTGATTACACTGCGTCACTTAAATCACTCGCGACTTTAAAAGCACCTGTAGATGCTTTCTTTGATAACGTGATGGTGAATGTTGACGACGTTGCACTTAAAACCAACAGACTAGGTTTATTGGCGACTTTGCACCAAACCATGAACCGCGTTGCCGACTTATCTAAACTAGCTAGTTAACCAGCAAAGCGAGCCATCTATGAAATTAGTGATTCTAGATAGAGACGGCGTAATCAATCAAGATTCAATCAATTTTATCAAAAGCCCAAACGAATGGGTTTCGATTGCTGGTAGCCTAGAGGCAATCGCCTTGTTGAATCAATCTGGCTATAGAGTGGCGGTGGCTACCAATCAGTCTGGCATTAGTCGTGGGTTGTTTGACATGACCACACTAAATAGCATTCATGACAAAATGCATAGAGAGTTAGCGGCTGTAGGTGGGCGAATCGACGCCATATTTTACTGCCCTCATGCGGCGGATGAGCAATGTCATTGTCGTAAGCCTAACACTGGAATGATAGAGGAAATTGGCTTACGTTTTTCAATGGAGTTAGATGGCGTACCCGCTGTTGGCGATGCGTTACGTGATTTACAGGCCTTTGCCAGAGCCGGTTGCCAGCCTATTTTAGTACTAACAGGTAAAGGTGAAGCGACTTTAGCCGCATCAGAGCAAAGCCCAGAAAAAGCCTTACCGCTAAACACTTGGGTTTGCGCAGATCTAGCAGAAGCCGCCCAACGCATTATCAGCGAGCTAGACAAAACCTAACATTTGGTTAACCACTTAGCCAGTCATTGAGCTAAACACCCTCGAAAGTCAGTATGTTATTTTTGCGTTCTTTGTTGTTTTTTACAGGTCAGGTGATTACTGCACCAGTCTTCACACTGGTTGCTCTACTCACCATGCCACTTAACCCTATATTGCGTAATGACTTAATCTCAGGCTGGGCGCGCAGTATGTTATGGTGGCTAAAAGTCACCTGTAACATTCGTCATGAAATTACTGGCTTAGAAAATATCTCAGATTTACCGACTATAGTCTTGTCTAAACATCAGTCTGCGTGGGAAACATTAGCTTTTCAAACTATTTTTCCTACCCAAGTTTACGTGCTAAAACGTGAGTTATTATGGATTCCGATTTTTGGCTGGGGTTTAGCCATGTCATCACCTATCGCCATTGACCGCAGCGCGGGTCGTGAAGCGCTTAAAAAATTAGTTGCTAATGGTCAGGCTAGGTTAAACCGTGGATTTTGGGTCATAATATTTCCAGAAGGCACACGTATAGCACCTGGTAAACGCAGTAAGTATCATATTGGTGGGGCATGGCTAGCAACGCATACAAAAACTCAAGTGCTACCTGTAGCGCACAATGCAGGTGTATATTGGGCTAAAAACACGTTCATCAAAAAACCTGGCATAATTAAGATACATATTGGCAAACCGATTCAAACTACTGGCCTGAAAGCGGATGTATTAAATCACCAAGTAGAAAGTTGGATTGAGACCGAAATGCTCTCATTGAACTGATGAGCCTCGCCCTTACATTACCGTCTGGCGACCAATTACATTATCAATTGGAGCGCCGCCAACGCCGTACCGTAGGCTTAAAGATCACTCAAACTGGATTAGTCATACACGCGCCTAAGTATATTTCTCAGTCGCAGCTTGAAGATATCATTGTACAGAAGGCTGACTGGGTACTTAGAAAACTCGCATCGGTTACCGCAAATAAATCTCCAGAAATACAATGGCAGCATGGAGAGCAGTTACTGTTTTTAGGTAACGTGATCACGTTAGCGATCGAACATAATGTCCGTACAAAAGCAGTGGCGTATGAGCCTGGTGTTTTGCAAATAGCAATGCCCAGTCAAGACAAAATCTTAGTCGCACGTAAAGTAATTCAGTGGTACAAGAAGCGGGCAATCATTGACTTTACAAGGCGTTTAGAAATTTTCTCTAGCAAACTCGGAGTTAAGTTCAACTCACTTACCCTATCTAATGCAGCTTCGCGTTGGGGAAGCTGTAACTCAAAAAAAGAGATTAGGCTAAATTGGCGCTTGCTACAAGCTCCACCACATATTATTAACTACGTGGTTTGTCACGAGCTTGCGCACATCAAAGAAATGAATCATTCAGCAAAATTTTGGGCGATAGTTGCTAGTATTTGTCCAAACTACAAATCGGCTGAGAAAGAATTGAAAGCCTTGTCGCCTCAATTACACAGGTTTTAAATATTTATCTAGAGTATCTGCTTAATATCATTGGCAATATCGGCCGGCTTTTCTCCGTAATCTACATACAATCTAATTTTTCCTAACTTATCAAATATGTACATTCCAGCACTATGGTCTAGTGTATAGCCACCCTTACCCTGTGCTTCTACTTTTTTTGCATAGATTTTAAAGGTAGCGGCTGTGGCTGCGATAGCTGGCTCATCGCCTCTAAGCCCAATAAATCGTTTGTCAAATGATGGCACAAACTGCGCTAAGACTTCTTGGCTATCTCTCGCTGGGTCTAACGTAACAAATAGCACTTGCACTTCATCTGCACGTGCCCCGAGTAGTTTCATCGTTTGTTTTAAATCTAACATCGTTGTGGGACAAACATCTGGACAATGTGTATAGCCAAAAAATAGCGCCACCGCCTTACCTTTAAAATCAGTTAGGGTACGAGGCTTACCTGTATGATCTGTCAAATTAAATGACTGACCAAAATCTGCGCCTGTAATATCGGTCGCAACCAATTTACTAGCTTCGCCAACAGGCTTGCAAGCTGATAAAAAACTTAAGAAAACAACAAGATATATCGCTTTTAGAAAACGCTTCACTAGAAACTCCAAATAAGTTTTAAATTTATACAATTTTGATTTTAACATGCGTTAAGAGTTCCACGCTTTAGTTTACAATAATGCCTTTACAAAATTCGTTTATAAGGTAGCAATAATGGCAATTCCAACCTCAATGGCAGACCGTGATGGCGTAATTTGGTATGACGGTAATATGGTTAACTGGCGCGATGCCACTACACATGTTTTAACACACACTTTGCACTATGGCATGGGTGTATTTGAAGGCGTTCGTGCTTACAAAACCGACAAAGGCACTGCCATTTTCCGTTTGAAAGAACACACAGACAGACTGTTTCGCTCTGCTCACATCTTGGGTATGAAAATGCCATTTACCAAAGAAGAGATGATAGATGCACAAAAAGCAGCCGTACGTGAGAATAACCTAGAGTCAGCTTATATGCGCCCAATGGCATTTTATGGCGCTGAAGCGATGGGTATTTCAGCTAAAACATTGTCAACCCACGTGATTGTCGCGGCTTGGAAATGGGGCGCATACATGGGTCAAGAGGCCTTAGATAACGGCATTCGCGTAAAAACATCGTCATTTTCACGTCATCATGTGAATATCACGATGTGTAAAGCCAAAGCTAACGGCAACTACATGAACTCTATCCTTGCTCACCAAGAAGCTGCGCAAGATGGCTACGAAGAAGCATTATTACTAGACGTAGACGGCTTTGTTGCTGAAGGCTCAGGCGAGAACATATTTATTGTTCGTAACGGCAAACTTTACACGCCGGATTTAACTAGTGCGTTAGAAGGCATCACGCGCGATACAATTGTTCAACTCGCGACTGAAGTTGGCTTAACCATCATTGAAAAACGCATCACTCGCGATGAAGTATATGGTGCAGATGAAGCTTTCTTTACCGGTACAGCTGCTGAAGTAACACCAATCCGCGAATTAGATCGCCGTTCAATTGGCACTGGCACAGCAGGCCCTATCACTAAACAGCTACAAAAAATGTATTTTGATGTGGTTCATGGCAGGTCAGAAAAACATGCCAATTGGTTAACGTTAGTTTAGAACGCATTTTAATCTTTGCACTGTCATTCTGAGCAAAGCGAAGAGTCCATGGTTTTTGTAATATTGTAACTGGATACTTCGCTTATACTCAGTATGAGAAATTAAGGAAAACTGATGCATGTCTAACACAAATGAAATTGAAGTCACAGCTAAAGACCTACCATTGCACTGCCCAACGGCTGAGGTTGCGCTCTGGTCGTCACATCCACGCGTGTTTTTAGATATCACCAAAACCGGCCATGTAGCCTGCCCGTATTGTGGCACCAAATATAAACTTAAGGCGGGCGAAGTGGTTGGGCATCATTGATTTGATGTTTGAGTAGCGTTAAGAAGTTGTAATACATGCGGTGCGCTTAATTTATTGCCTGCTACTAAACTCAACTGCTACAAAGTATGAACATCTGCCTTTGCCCCCCACAAAGCTTCGATCACTTGCGCGGCACCATCTATTGTACTATTTGTCCAAAAAATGACATTAGCTTCCGCCTCAGCAGTTGTTAACAAATCTTGCTCTGCTAGTTTTTTCTGTAAATACTTAGCCACAGCAGCGCCTGTATCAATAATGGCCACGTTGCTACCAACTACTTGCTCTATTAATGGCTTTATAAAGGGGTAGTGCGTACAACCTAGCACAATAGTATCTGCACCTTCTGCCAACAATGGCGCACAGTATTGCTGTACCAGTGCCTTTGTATTATCCGCATCTAGCTCACCGCGCTCGATACACTCCACCAAACCTACGCAAGCTTGCGTGACTACTTTTACATTGCGGCCATAGCTCTCTAGCAACGCTGCAAATTGTGCGCTTTTAAGTGTGCCTGTTGTTGCAAGTATGCCAACGATGCCGTTTCTTGAGGCTTCAGCTGCAGGTTTTACCGCCGGTTCCATACCAATAATCGGTAATACATATTTTGCGCGCAGTGCATCAACCGCAGCAGCTGTTGCTGTGTTGCATGCCACCACTAGCGCTTTAGCATTTTTAGCGATTAAAAACTCGGTTATTTCAAAGCAGCGCGCTTGAATTTCTGCTGCTGTTTTGTTGCCATAGGGCGCATATTTGCTATCAGCTACGTAGAGCAACTGCTCATTTGGCAGCAAGGCATGAATATGTTTTAAAACAGAAATTCCGCCAACACCAGAGTCGAATACGGCAATTGGTTTTCTAGCGTACTTATTCACCTGTGTTTCACTAGACTTAATGGTTTGAGCACTCATTACAAGATCGTCATCAGTTACAATGCACGTATTATAGAGGAAATATTATGGGAAACAGGCTCAGCAAAATTTATACCCGCACAGGTGATCGCGGCACAACTGGCTTGGGTGATGGCAGCCGCATCAATAAAGACAGTTTACGTGTAGAAGCCATGGGCGATGTGGATGAGTTAAACTCAGTGATCGGCGTGATGATGACAGAAACTTTACCCAGCAAGCTGATTGAACCACTTCTCCAGATTCAGCATGATTTGTTTAATGTTGGAGGTGAAATTTGCATTCCGGGCTATGTCATCTTGCAGCAATCACGCATCAGTGATCTAGAGAACCTGATTGACGAACTCAATAGCAGCTTGTCGCCGCTCAAAGAGTTTATCTTACCTGGTGGTACCAAAGCAGCGGCATACTGCCATCTTGCTCGTACGGTGTGTCGGCGCGCCGAACGCAAACTTGTAGAGCTTAATCGCAATGAAAAGGTCACGGATATTTCACTACAGTACCTGAACCGTTTGTCAGACTTATTGTTTGTCATGTGTCGTGTGATTAACAACGAGGCTGGCGTGAGTGATGTTCTTTGGAAAAACGAGCATGCTTAATTTTTAGAAGTTCTGTTCGTAGGCTATAATTCAACCATGATTAAAAAACTGCTAGATAGAATTTTTAAGCCCAATAGCGCCAAATCTGAACACGCTAAAGTTACTGCGGTTAAAGCGCAGCCTGCACTAACTCACCGTCCTACACTTAGGATCAAAAAAACAGCTCATAAAAGTATTGATAGCATTAATCATGGCGCAACTGTTATTACGTACAAAACACATAAAATAGACCGTGATTTATTAAGTAATGCAGCGCTAAAAACCACAGAAGGCCTACACAAAGCTGGTTTTGAAGCCTATATTGTAGGTGGTGCAGTACGCGATTTACTGCTAAGCCGAACACCAAAAGACTTTGATGTAGCGACTAACGCCACGCCAGAAGAAGTAAACCGTATATTTAGACGTTCGCGTATTATCGGCAAAAGATTCAGATTGGTACACGTACTCTTTGGTGATGAAACCATAGAAGTTTCAACCTTTCGCGGAAGTCACTTAGAAACTGAGGGCAATCCAAAAGGTGACTCTAAAACCGCGGATTCTGGCCGTATTATTCGCGATAACGTGTTTGGTTCAATTGTAGACGATGCCATCCGCCGCGACTTTACAGCAAATGCGCTGTATTACAACCCTGCAAACCAAGAAGTATTAGACTTTCATCACGGCTATACCGATATAAAATCTGGTATTTTGCGTATGATAGGTAAGCCAGAAACGCGTTATGCAGAAGACCCTGTACGCATGTTACGTGCAGTACGACTATCGGCCAAATTAGGTTTAAGAATAGACCAAGCCACGCAAGCGCCTATCGCCAAAATGGCAGACTTACTACAAGACGTACCCCCTAGCCGCCTGTTTGATGAAATGCTCAAGTTATTTTTATCTGGTCATGCAATGGAAAGCGTTAGTGCTTTACGTGAGCAACATCTGCATCATGGCCTACTACCGATGCTAGATGTGGTACTAGAGCAGCCTATGGGTGAGCGTTTTGTCATGTTGTCTCTCAAGAACACCGATGACCGTATACTAGCTAGTAAATCGGCTAACCCGAGCTTTTTATTTGCCACACTACTTTGGCATGAAGTGTTAACCACTTGGGAAGCCTATAAAGCAGAGGGGCAGCATGCGGCTCCTGCGTTACATATGGCCATGAGTGAGGTGATTGCCATACAGGCTGAAAAAATGGCAATTCATAACCGCTATACCGCTACCATGAAAGAAATTTGGGGCATGCAACCACGTTTTGAGCAACGCTCTGGAAAACGACCTTTCAGCTTACTCACGCACCCACGCTACCGCGCTGGCTATGATTTCTTACTATTGCGTTGTGAGTCTGGTGAGTTACCAATGGAGTTAGGTGTATGGTGGACAGCATTTGCCAATGCTGATGGTGAAGCCCGCACAGCTATGCTGCAAGTAGACACTGCACCTAAAAAGCGCAAAAAAAGAAGTCGTAAAAAACCTGCTGGTGCAAGCACAGCTAGCACTAATACAATTGAATAAATTTCCTTAGTGATGAAACAGGCTTTTGTTGCGCTAGGTAGTAATTTGGCAAACCCGATTACACAAGTAAAATCTGCGCTTGCAGCACTCGAGAAACTACCAAACACGCATGTACTAAAAAAATCGTCTTTATATAAAACGCCGCCTATAGGTTATGAAGCAGAGCAGTTAAAACAGATTCCAGATTTTATCAATGCAGTAGCTGAGCTTGAAACAGATCTAGCCCCGCTTGAGTTACTCGATGCATTATTAGAAATTGAAAATCAGGCTGGGCGCGAACGTCCATTTCCTAATGCCCCACGAGTGCTAGATTGTGACTTATTGCTTTATGAGGACATAAGTATGGAGTCCACTAAGCTTACATTACCGCACCCTCGGATGCATCAACGCGGTTTTGTTTTATTACCATTATTTGAAATCGCAGCACAATTATCCATCCCGAATCATGGCAAAATAGCAACATTGATTCACGAACAACAATTTACTGGCATTACAAAACTATAGGCAACACATTAATCGCATGAGCATTTTTAATAAATACCCTTATATCGTCATTGAAGGCCCTATTGGCTGTGGTAAAACTACACTAGCCAAAATGCTAGCAGATAAATTCCCTGTTGATTATTTATCTGAAAAAGCCGAGGCGAATCCATTTTTGCCTCGCTTTTATCAAGACGCACAACGTTACGCCCTGCCAACACAACTGTTCTTTTTGTTTCAGCGCGCTAATCAAATGACTGATTTAAGCCAACGCGACATGTTTGCTAAACCAATTGTGGCTGATTTTTTCTTAGAGAAAGATCCAATATTTGCACGGTTGAATTTAGATGATGAAGAGTACGCTCTGTATCATCAAATTTATCAGCATTTACAATTAAAAGCTCCTAAACCCGATTTGGTAGTTTATCTACAAACACCTATAGACGCCTTGATGGAGCGTATTGAAGAGCGCAGTGTCACTTATGAACAAGACGTTCCACGCGAATATATAGAACGTTTAGCGAATGCGTATAGTGAATTTTTTCACAGTTACAACGCATCCCCGGTATTGATTGTGAATAATGCAAAACTTAATGTGTTAAAAAATAAAGATGCGCTAGATTTGCTACTTAACCGAATTATGCAGATTAAAGGTCAGCGTGAATTCTTTAATCCAAACTTTGATTAGCTAAACATAAGTTAAGGCAATGAATTTAAAACAATTACATGAAAAAGCTGCATCTGGAGAGAAGCTCGTCATGCTTACCAGCTACGACTCCACCTTTGCTAAACTTTCTGAGGAAGCTGGTGTTGACATCATTCTCGTAGGCGACTCCCTAGGGATGGTACTACAAGGTGCTGAGAATACACTGAATGTCAGCATGCATCACATGACCTACCACACCAAAAGCGTTTCTGCTGGCGCTTTAAATACCTATATTGTGGCTGACATGTCACTAGGTAGTTATGAGCACGACAATGAAGCTGCCTACAAAAATGCTGAGTGGCTGATTAGATCTGGTGCACACATGGTGAAGTTTGAGGGTGGAGGCAATAAGGTAAAAACTGCTCGTTACTTGGTTGAACGAGGCATTCCTGTTTGCGCACATTTAGGTTTTACGCCACAATCAGTTAATCAACTTGGTGGTTATAAAATCCAAGGCAAAACCGACGAAAGTGCCACTCAAATCATGCAAGATGCCATCGCCATGAGTGAGGCTGGTGTGGGTTTCATCGTGCTAGAAATGGTACCCTCAGCCTTAGCGAAAAAAATTACCGAAACTATTAAGACACCAACCATAGGCATAGGTGCAGGAGTTGATTGCAGTGGCCAGGTATTAGTTATTCAGGATTTGTTAGGCATCTATACTGGACCCGCTCATAAAAAATCAACTGAATTCAAATCCCCACGTTTTATACGTAACTTCTTAAAAGATACGAATAGCATACAAACAGCTGTTGAGGCCTATGTTAATGCAGTGAGAGATAAAAGCTTTCCTGCGCTCGAACATAGTTATTAAGCGACTTCTCAAAGCCTTATTTCATGCAAGTTATTAACACCATAGAAGAGTTAAGAAGCGTTTTAAAAAAACAATCGCATATCGCTTTTGTACCAACCATGGGTAATTTGCATGCTGGTCACATCCAGCTAGTTAAAGCCGCTAAACAGCATGCAGAATACGTAGTAGTTAGCATATTTGTAAACCCACTACAATTCGGACCGACTGAAGATTTAGCGAGCTATCCACGTACTTTAGAGGCAGACTGTGAAAGGTTAAAAGCTGCTGGTACGAACGTGGTTTTTGCACCTAGTGTAGCAGAAATGTATCAAGACTTTGATGGGGTAAATTTAAATCAGACTATGACAATTACACCGCCACCTATTGCTAACGAGCTTTGCGGCGCTTCGCGGCCAGGCCATTTTGTAGGTGTTGCGACTGTAGTAATGAAGCTTTTTAACATGGTTCAACCAAATATCGCTGTGTTTGGTCAAAAAGATTTTCAGCAACTATTCATCATCAAACAAATGGTGAAGCAGTTCAATTTGCCAATCAGTATTATTGGCATGGACACCGTACGGGAGCCTAGTGGTTTAGCGATGAGTTCGCGTAATGGCTATTTAACAAATGAGCAGCGCACAGCTGCAAGCCAACTAAATAGCGCGTTGCAGGATGTTGTTCAATCTGTAAAAAATGGTAATCAAGATTACTTTCAGCTTGAACAAAAAGCTAAATCCTCCCTGAATATTCAAGGCTGGGTGGCTGATTATATATCGATACGTTCCAGCCTAACACTACAACCTGCTAGCAGTCTCGACACTAGCTTAGTTGTTTTAGGCGCCGCTAAACTCGGTAACACTCGTCTAATTGATAACCTAACATTCAATGTTTAACGCTTTTCCACGAACAACTTCCCTGACTCAAGTATCAGCTGAGTAGATGTTAAGTTACTATAAACCCTTGAATACACTATAATACTGTTTTTCATATCTAAGAGTTTTCAGCATTATGCAAAGAACAATGCTCAAATCTAAATTACACCGTGTACATGTTACGCATAGTGAGCTTCATTATGAGGGTAGCTGTGCCATCGATGAAAGCTTGCTTGAAGCCGCTAATATTAGCGAGTATGAGCAAATACATTTATACAATGTAACGAATGGTGAGCGCTTTAGCACGTACGCTATTTTAGCGGAGCGAGACTCTGGCATTATCTCGGTAAATGGTGCAGCCGCACACAAAGCAGCACCCGGCGATATTATGATTATTGCCAGCTACGCTAACTATAATGAAATAGAACTACAAAAGTTCTCACCCCAACTTATATATGTGGACGATCACAACCGCATACAATCTCAACGCAATGCAATTCCAGCACAGGCCGCTTAAATGACAAATGATGTAAACGCAGCAAACTATTTAGAATCTATGAAACAAGCAGTGATTGATGCCATTGAAGATATTAAAGGCTTCGACATCACGCCTATGGATGTTCGCAAGCTCACTAGCATGACCAGCTATATGATAGTTGCTTCGGCGACATCAAGCCGCCAAGCTAAAGCCATCGCTGACAACGTTAGAGAGAAACTTAAAGAAAAAGGCTATCATATTCGCGGCACAGAAGGCGAGAAAGAAGGTGAGTGGGTATTAGTCGATTTAGATGATATCGTCGTACACATCATGGTGCCAACCACACGTGCATATTATAATTTAGAACAGTTATGGGGCGAAGCTGAAAGCCGCCGCGGCCATATCAAAGCTGAGTAATTAGCTCATCTGCCAGCAGGGTTAGTACATGAAACTGCGTATTATCTCTGTAGGCCATAAAATGCCAAGCTGGGTTGAAACTGCTTGTGCGGAATATACCAAGCGCATGCCACGCGAAGCCACTGTTGAAATCGTCGATATCAAGCCTGAGAAACGTGCCGCAGGTAACAGCACTGAAAATATCCAACTTATAGAAGCAAAACGTATTTTTGACGCTGTTGGTAAAGATTTTTATATTGCCTTAGATGAACGCGGTCAAGAAGTCACCACACTGCAACTTTCAGATAAATTCAAAGCTTGGCAGTCTTCAAGCCGCGACGTGGCGCTAATCATTGGTGGCGCTGACGGACTGCATACTTCAGTCAAACAAAAGTCAGACTGGCTCTGGAGTCTTTCCAAGCTGACATTACCGCACGCCATGGTGCGCGTACTACTAGTTGAGCAGCTTTACCGCGCACACTCTGTCACAACCAATCACCCCTATCATCGCGAGTAAATATGTCTCTATCACAGCAAAAATCAATCTATGAGAAGTCTTTAGTTTGGTTTAGACGTGACTTACGAGATTACGACCACGCAGCGCTATACCACGCATTAAAGTCCTCTAAAAATGTATATTGCGTATTTGTTTTTGATACGTCTATCCTTGACCAGTTAAATGACAAGGCAGATCGCCGAGTAGAGTTTATTTGGGAAAGCGTACGTGAGTTAAAAGCTTCACTACAAAAACACGCAAGCGACTTAATTGTACTGCATGGTCGCGCTGTAGATGTGATTACTAAGTGTGCCCGCGAGCTTAGAGTTAACGCTGTATTTACCAATCATGATTACGAGCCTAGCGCCATTGACCGCGATATGCATGTAGCTAAACAGCTAAAAACTAGTAGCATTGCTTTTCATCATTACAAAGATCATGTGATTTTTGAAAAAAATGAAATATTAAGTCTCTCCGGTAAGCCTTACAGCGTATTTACACCATATAAAAACATGTGGCTTAAAACTGTTAATGACTTCTTTATCAAAGCTTATCCAGTGGATGCTTATTTTAACAATTTGGCTAAACTTAACGTCAGTCAGCTAAAAAGTTTAGAGAGTATGGGCTTTAAACGCACCAACTTAAGCAGTATGCGTCTACCAACTGGCATGCAAGGTGGGCTATCACTTTTTAATGACTTTAAAGAGCGAATGTATCGTTATAAGGAGGCAAGAGATTTTCCTGCCATAAAAGGGGTTTCATATTTATCTGTACACCTACGTTTTGGCACTATATCAATTCGCCATCTAGCTCGCGAAGCAATACAAGTAGCTAACACTGGCGCGCAGACTTGGCTTAGTGAACTTATTTGGCGTGATTTTTATGTACAGATCTTGTATCACAACCCAGAAATTGCCACAGGCAGAGCTTATAAAGCCGAGTTTGAAGCTTTAAAGTTCCCCAACCACACTGCGCTTTTCCTAGCTTGGTGTGATGGCAAAACTGGTTATCCATTCATTGATGCCGCCATGCGACAACTTAACACTACAGGTTTTATGCATAACCGTTTGCGCATGGTGACCGCAAGCTTTCTAGTAAAAGATTTACTTATTGATTGGCGCTGGGGCGAGCGTTATTTTGCTGAGAAATTAATCGACTTTGACCTAAGCGCTAATAATGGTGGCTGGCAGTGGGCAGCCAGCACAGGTTGTGATGCACAACCTTGGTTTCGTATCTTTAACCCAATTACACAAAGTGAACGCTTTGACGCGCAAGGTAAATTTATCCGTAAATACGTACCAGAGTTAGCAAAATGCAGCGATAAGGAAATTCATGCTCCTTGGCTGATTCCACCGCTACGCCTTCAAGAACTCAATATTAACATAGGTAATGACTATACAGCACCTATAGTCGACCACGCCACACAACGATTGCAAGCTTTAGCCCTCTACAGAAATATATAATATGTTTTATATAAGATATAAGTATTGTATAGTTTATACGTCATAATAAAGCTCACACAACTACAGAACTAACAACCAAAATTAAGTATACTCATACACATGCTTTAACCGTTTGAAAGATCGCCATGGCACTCGTTTCATTACGTCAATTGCTAGATCACGCAGCAGAGCACGATTATGGCTTAGCGGCTTTTAATGTTAACAACATGGAGCAAGTTCACGCAATTATGCAAGCTGCAGACGAAGTGAATAGTCCTGTGATTCTGCAAGGCTCTGCAGGTGCACGTAAATATGCCGGTGAAGCCTTCTTAAGGCACTTAGTATTGGCAGCTATAGAAACTTACCCTCACATTCCAGTTGTTATGCATCAAGATCACGGCCAATCACCAGCAGTGTGTATTCAAGCGATACGCTCAGGTTTTTCCAGCGTGATGATGGATGGCTCTTTGATGGAGGATGCAAAAACGCCATCTACTTACAATTACAATGTCGAAGTCACTAGAAAAGTCGTAGAAATTGCACATACGATTGGCGTTTCTGTTGAAGGTGAGCTCGGCATACTAGGCTCGCTAGAAACAGGTCTTGCAGGTGAAGAGGATGGATCTGGTGCAGCCGTAGTATTAAGTCAAGATCAAATGCTCACCAACCCTGAAGAAGCTGCGAACTTTGTTCTCGACACTGGCGTAGATGCATTAGCCATTGCAATAGGCACCTCGCATGGTGCTTATAAATTTAACAAACCTCCTACTGGTAAAACTCTTGCAATTAATCGTATTAAGGAAATTCATGCACGTATACCAAATACGCATTTAGTGATGCATGGCTCATCCTCTGTGCCTCAAGAATGGCTGAAAATTATCAATGAATTTGGTGGAGACATAGGTGAAACATATGGCGTGCCGGTGGAGGAAATTGTCGAAGGCATCAAGCATGGCGTGCGCAAAATCAACATTGATACAGATTTACGCATGGCTTATACGGGCTCAATACGTAAGTTTTTCACAGAAAAAAGAAAAGAATTCGATCCAAGGAAGTTCCTCAGCGCCTCCACTGTTGCTATGCGCGCTATCTGCAAAGAGCGCTATAAAGCTTTTGGTTCAGCTGGACAAGCTAAGTTAATCAAGCCTATTTCATGCGAACAAATGGCTGTGCGTTATAAAACAGGTGAGTTAGACTCGATTGTTAAATCAACATAATCTGACTTATGAGTCAAAATATAGTGGATAAAAGTCTAGCAAGTTAGGAGCAAGGAATAAAAGTATGCGGCGTAACTTAGTAGTAGGCAACTGGAAAATGCATGGAAATATCCGTAGCAATGAAACCCTACTCAACGCACTGATTAAAGGGTTAAGTGATTACAAAAATGCAGATTATGTCGTTTGCGTACCTAACCCATACTTACACCAGGTAAGATCACTATTAGAAAACACTGGTATTGCTTGGGGTGGACAAAACGTTAATCAGTTTGAAGAAGGCGCTTTTACTGGCGCTGTTTCTCCACACATGCTCACAGATCTTGGCTGTACCTATGTGCTACTCGGACACTCAGAAAGACGAGTATTATTTCATGAAACCAATCTATCTGCCGCCGCTAGATTTGATGCTTCAATTAAAGCTAACCTAACGCCAATTTTATGTGTGGGCGAGACCCTAGCAGAACATGATGCTGGACTAACAGAAGTTATCGTTGCAAGTCAAATGGATGCAGTAATGGCAACCCTTAACGACGAAAATTTTGCTAAAGCAATGCAGCTGAATATGGTGTTTGCTTATGAGCCAGTGTGGGCAGTAGGTACAGGCAAGACTGCGACGCCTGAGCAGGCGCAAGAAGTACATCAGTTTATTCGTCAGCGCATTGCAAGGCGTAATACTGAAGCCGCTTCAAAAGTGCGTATTATTTACGGAGGTAGTGTGAAGGCGCAGAATGCTACTAAGTTATTTAATATGCCAGATGTAGATGGTGGCTTAGTTGGCGGTGCATCGTTGAATGCGGAAGAGTTTATCTGCATCTGTAAAGCAGCTAACTAGCCGCTTTACAAATGCCGATCATTAAAAATAAGACTAATTTGCACTTACTTTCTCTTAGAAGTGACTTGATGATAAGCTGAAATTCTATCAACTTCACTTTTACAGCCCATCATCACCGGTACGCGCTGATGCATGCCGCTAGGCTGCACATCTAGAACACGTTGCAAACCCGTTGTTGACGCACCACCTGCCTGCTCAACGATAAAGCTCATCGGATTAGCCTCATACATTAGGCGCAGCTTCCCTGACCTAAACTTAGTATCAGCTGGGTACATAAATATACCGCCACGCACTAAAATACGATGCACATCTGCTACCATCGAAGCGACCCAGCGCACGTTAAAGTCTTTTTTACGCTCACCCTCTTCACCTTGCAAACACTCATCAATGTAGCGTTGCACAGGCTCTCGCCAGAAACGATAGTTCGACATATTAATAGCAAACTCTTGCGTTTCCTTAGCAATCTGCATATTGGGATGCGTCAGCAAGAATTCATTTAAGTCCGCATCTAAGGTAAAACCATTCACGCCATTACCCGTAGTGAGTACCAACATTGTGGATGTACCATACAACGCATAGCCAGCACATATTTGGGCAGCACCTGGTTGTAAATAGTCAGCTAAGTCTGGTTTATTTTTTGCACTTTTCAGAATAGAAAAAATAGTGCCCACCGAGATATTCACATTCACGTTTGATGAGCCGTCAAGCGGGTCAAACAGTAATAAATATCGCCCATTTTTCTTATGTTTATCGTCAATCTCAATGACTTCAGCCAGTTCTTCAGAAGCCATGCCAGCAACGTAACCACTCTGTTGACAAACTTCAATTAAGATGTCGTTAGTAATTACGTCCAATGCTTTTTGCACCTCGCCCTGTACATTTTCATAACCTAAATTACCCATGCTATCAGCCAAGGCGCCTTTATCAATGGTAACAGCAATTTTTTTACAAGCATCCGTTACATCACTTAATATCGCATTAAGTGCAATGCTATGCTCACCTTGCAAGTTCTGTTTTAAAAACTCTGATATCTTGATATGTTTAGTCACACAACTTTCCAAAATTTATATGTTGTACTATTAGTGGCCGATGAACTCTACTAAGTTGAGTCCATATCGATAATTGCGCCATCTATAATGAGTATATCGCGAGTTAATCATGAATAGCATACATAATAAGCAATCACATCACTGATTAAAACAAAACAACGAGCCACTATAATTGTGGTTCACATAAGCAAGTGCTGGACAATGACTATCTGCTAAGTTAAAGTTATGATTAGTTTTTCCGTAGTTGCTCATATAGCTAGCTTAGCTTTTTATAAAAACACATTAAATAGCACTTTATGATGAAATCAGAGGAAAGCCACAATTCGGGGTCTTGCATGCGTACTAAAACAATAAAAAAATATAAAGTTATTATCCTTACTACCTGCGTGCTGACACTCGCAATGTCGTCCGGCTGTGCCACTCAAGGCAATAAAGATCCACTTGAGGGTCTGAATCGTGGGGTATACAAATTTAATGACGTTGCCGACAAGGCTGTCATTAAACCTGTAGCTACCGCTTACAAAACCATCGCACCCTCACCTATTCGTACAGGTTTCAACAACTTTTTTAACAACCTAGGCTCACTCACTACTGTTTTAAATGACTTACTACAACTTAAACTTGCTAGTGCATTTACAGATGCAGGTCGATTTGTTATCAACAGCACATTTGGTATTGCTGGATTTATTGATGTAGCCAGTATGGATAAAATCAAAAATCATAAAGAGGATTTTGGTCAGACGCTTGGTTACTGGGGCGTTGGTAGCGGTGCTTACTTGGTATTGCCATTACTTGGCCCGTCAAGCTTGCGTGACACCACTGGCTTAATATTCGACACGTTCACTACAGACCCGATCACTTACCCTCGTAACATTGGTCAGATCAGATTAAGCAACCAACTACGTGCTGCACAGTTTTTGGATAAACGTACTGAGTTGTTAACCGCGTCTGACTTGGTTGATGAGGCATCATTGGATCCATACGCATTTACGCGTGATGCTTATTTGCAAAAACGTGCAAGCTTAATCCAAGATGGCTTAGTACCTCAAGAGCTAATCAAAGATGACTATGATGATGCAGAAACAGTAGCAGACCCTGTAAAAACGGATAATCCTGCTCGATAGATTATAGAACTATAATAAAAAAGCCCCATTATCGGGGCTTTTTTATTATAGTTCGAATGCTTCCTTACTCGCTAGCCACGGTCATACGCTCTATTAAAATAGAGCCAACTTGTTTTGAGCCCTGTATGCAAATATCATTACCTATCGCGACTATCATTTTCAGCATTTCAGCCATATTGCTGGCAATGGTAATCTCCTCTACCGCGTGAACAATTACGCCTCTTTCCACCCAAAAACCAGCTGCACCGCGCGAATAATCGCCAGTGACCATATTAATACCACTTCCAAGTAATTCCGTTACCAACAAGCCCGTTCCCATTTGCTTTAGCAAGCCCGCGAAGTCTAACGCACCAGAATGCACGATCAAATTATGATTTCCTCCTGCGTTACCTGTCGTTTGCATACCCAATTTACGTGCCGAATAACTGCCCATTACATAACCTTGCAATACGCCATCTTTTATTAATTGCCGGGGGTGTGTTGCCACGCCTTCGCTATCAAACGGGCTACTTGCTAAACCTTTTTTGAGGTGTGGTTCTTCATAGATATTAAGTAATGGTGAGGCAACTTGCTTACCTAAACTATCCAATAAGAATGAAGATTTACGGTATAAATTGCCACCGGAAACTGCGTTGATTAAACTAGAGACCAAACCACTCGCTAGCGAAGCTTCAAACATTACTGGTACTTGGCAAGTTCTGATTTTTTTGGAGTTTAAGCGTCGGACTGTTCGCTCACCAGCCTTGTTGCCAATCGCCGTGGCTGACTCTAAATCTGCGGCTGCACGAGCAGTGCTGTACCAGTAATCGCGCTGCATATTATCGTCAGATTCTGCAATGACCGAACAACTCACACCGTGGCGCGAGCTTGGATAGCCGCCTGTGAAGCCATGACTATTACTATAAGCAAAGTAACCTGAGCTTGTAGAAACACTAGCACCTTCTGAATTAGTAATGCGCGTATCAACACCTAATGCAGCGGCTTCACACTCTTTTGCGATGACAATGGCTTCATCTACGGAGATATTCCAGGGGTGATGTAAATCTAAATCAAGTACTTCTTTAGCCATTAAGTCCGCATCAGCCAAACCACAAAACTCATCTTTTGCAGTGTATTTAGCGATATTACAAGCAGCCGCTACCGTATCTTTAATCGCCAACGGACTTAAATCAGAAGTGCTAGCATGGCCTTTTTGCTGACCAAAATACACTGTCACAGACATACCTTTATCGCGGTTGTACTCAATGTTTTCAACCTCGTCCAAGCGCACCGAAACATTTTGACCGATGCTTAAGCTCAACTCAGCTTCCGCCGAGCTTGCACCTAAATCTTTTGCCACCTTAAGCACGTCTCTCGACATTTGCTTAATATCATCTAAAGAATAACTAAATCTGGAATCTGCCATAACTCTTCTACTATAAAAATACGCACAAAATACTAAAGGAATGTCTATCAACATCTAGCCTGTTATAATACCGCACTATGAAACCACAAATATCAGCAAAACCTAAAAAGACCGCAAAAGACCGCGAATTAGACTATGAGCTCAATAAGCAGGCTGAGTCAGATGCTGATGAGCCTGTTAGCAAAACCAAACTCAAGGCTGAAGCTGACGCGCAACAGGCGCTTGGTGTTAGATTAACCGAGCTGCCTAAAGATAAATTGCTTAAGTTAGACTTACCTGACGCAGTACTAACAGCCGTACTAGAGACCAAAAAAATCACCGCAAATGGCGCGATTAGACGCCATCGCCAATACTTAGGCAAATTAATGCGAGAGTTAGATAACGCACCAATTCTTGAGCAATTAGCGCGCTGGGATGGTAAACATACCGCTGAAAATGCTTACTTTCATGGCCTAGAACGCTGGCGTGATCGCATGATTGCCGATAGCAATGTGCTTTCTGAATTTATGACGCTATATCCAAAGACAGATAGCCAGCAATTACGTACCTTGATTCGTAACGCACAAAAAGAGCTAGAAACTAACAAGCCGCCAAAAAGTAGCCGTGAGATTTTTAAATTGCTACGTGAAATCACACAAGAACCTCAAGACAATAGTGACGCTGAGGCAGGCTATATGCCAACAGATGAGTTAGACAAAGACAATTAAAATATATTATTTAAAGTCTTTGAGTTAGCTAGAAGAAGGTAAATATGCTAAGCACCCTCATCATCATTTTTATCGTGACCTATGCAGCCATAGCGCTTGAACATCCGATTAAAATAAACAAGTCAGCCTCAGCCTTACTTGGTGCAGGTTTACTCTGGACCGTTTATACGATACTCAGCAATAACGACGTACAAGCTAATCATCAGCTGAGCGAGTCGGTAGCCACTACAGCCCAAATCGTGTTCTTTCTGATTGGCGCTATGACAATTGTTGAAGTAATAGATGCGCACAATGGTTTTGAAGTGATTACGTCTCGCATTAAGACCACTCAACTGTCGAGCTTAATGTGGCTTGTCGGTTTTGTGACCTTCTTTTTAAGCGCAATACTAGATAACTTGACCACGACTATTGTCATGATTTCGCTCATGAAAAAACTCCTAAATAAACAAGAGGATCGTCTTCTATTCGCATCTATGGTAGTCATCGCGGCCAATGCTGGGGGGGCCTGGTCTCCTATCGGTGACGTAACCACCACTATGCTTTGGATAGGTGGGCAAATTACCGCTGCTTCTATCGTAAAGGGCCTTTTGTTAGCCTCTTTAGTCAATCTGATTGTGCCTTTATTTATAGTGAGCTATTCACTTAAGGGAAAAGCTGTGATTTCACCCGTAAAGCTCAAAAATACTAGCGCGTTACAATCCAACGAATTCGAGCGCAATGTAGTATTTTTTATGGGTTTAGGTGTATTGGTATTAGTACCAGCATTTAAAACACTCACACATTTACCTCCGTTTATGGGGATACTCTTTGGTTTAGGCTTACTTTGGCTGGTAGGTGACTTATTACATAAAAACAAAGACGATCAAGATAAGCAACACTTATCTCTGGTCCATGCGCTCACGCGTATCGACATGAGCTCCATCGTTTTCTTTATCGGCATATTACTTGCAGTTGCAACGCTAGAACACAGCCACATCCTTAACTCTCTCGCTATATGGCTAGACCAAACTATTGGACGACAAGATATGATAGTGACCATCATGGGCTTACTTAGCGCAATTGTGGATAACGTACCCCTAGTGGCCGCATCAATTGGAATGTATGACCTAGCTAGTTACCCATCAGACAGCTTCTTATGGGAATTTGTTGCCTACTGTGCTGGCACTGGAGGTTCAATTTTAATTATAGGTTCAGCAGCAGGAGTTGCGGCGATGGGCTTAGAAAAAATACAATTTGCTTGGTATCTTAAGAAAATAAGCTGGCTAGCTTTGATTGGCTATTTTGCTGGCAATGCCACTTATATTCTGCAATACAATATCACGCACTAAATACCATTAGGCCTATTAGGCTGCTTAAACCTAGCAGTGCACTTTGAGTTCAGTGCTATTTACGCGAGTTTAGAGCCACAGCAGCATTAATATCCTCATCCCCATGACGGAACATAACATCGACTGCTTGACCTTGATAGCGTTTGACAGCTGCAAATAAATCATCTGCGTTCTCAAGCGTGACATCTCCTATTTTTAGTAAAGTGTCACCCGTGGCGATTTTTGCTTTAGCTGCTGGAGACTCTTTAATTACCGCTATAACTTTTAGTCCTGGTAGTGTAGTACCTTCTTCTGATGGGTTAGCCGAAGCTTTTACTAATTTAATGACGTGGACGCCAAGTAAAGGCATTGGTACTTTTGCCCAATAGCTAGCATAGTGAACAGTTTTCTCATTTCTAACATTCTCATCATTAGCCTCCTTAGCCATTTTATTTCCGCTCTCAGTACCGTCTAAATTAACCATATTAGTCGTAAACGAGGTTGGTTTATCGTAAACCAGCACATAATCTGCTTTAATTTTTTTTCCATAAACCCTAGCTAACTCTGCGGGTATTTTTGACGAAACAAATTCTGACGTTCCCATTAAGTCGTAGCCATTTTCCAGCATACGCGTAGTATCAGCCTCTTGATTTTCACCTAACTCTAAAGTTGTTTCAGTAAATGTTTTGAGTGATTTAAGTTGATGATTATTTTGCTCTACATACTTCTCTTCAAATAGGTTTGAATTAGCCCTAAGTGCGTCATAGGCATATACTTTTGGCACTAATAAAACAGCTCCCAGGCCTAGCAAACTCAATAACATCAAGCTGCCAGTCATTTTCTTCTGTAATACTTGTTTACGTGTTTGATTTTTTTGATCGAACGGCTGGATATTTGACTGCATAAAATGTCCTTTACGTAGTTAATGTTATGATTAGGTTTTACATATTACTTGCGACACATTAATGACAAAAGAATTCATTAAAATTGGTTTAGTTTCAATTAGCGATCGCGCAAGCAGCGGCGTATATGAAGACTTAGGCTTACCTACACTCAAAAACTGGCTTGATAGCGCGCTAACTACACCCTACCAAATGACCGCACGGTTGATTGCCGATGAGCAAGATGAAATTGAATCTACCCTTATTGACTTAGTTGATTGCGAAGAGTGTAGCCTGATTTTAACCACAGGTGGTACGGGCCCGGCCTTGCGCGACGTGACACCAGAGGCAACAATTGCTATTGCTGACAAAGAAATGCCTGGATTTGGCGAGCAGATGCGTCAAATCAGTTTAAATTTCGTGCCTACTGCGATATTGTCACGTCAAGTCGCCGTGATTCGAAAAAAATGCTTAATCATTAATTTACCAGGCCAGCCCAAAGCCATCGCACAGACATTAGAAGGCCTAAAAGATGAAACTGGTCACACTAAAGTACATGGCATATTTGCCGCTGTGCCCTATTGCTTAGATCTAATCGGCGCGCCTTATATTGAAACTAACGAGTCTTTAGTGCAAGCATTTCGTCCAAAATCTGCAATAAGAGCATAATCAATTAAACCTCATGACGCCTGAGTTTAACTTAATCAAGCAATACTTTACCCGACCCACGCGTAACACTAAACTAGGCGTGGGCGACGACGCTGCGCTACTCCGCCTATCAACGGATATGGAGCTTGCCATTTCAGCAGATATGCTGGTAGCGGGCACTCACTTTTTTGCAGATTGTGATGCCTATCAGCTAGGTTGGAAATCACTCGCAGTAAATATTTCAGATATGGCTGCCATGGGAGCAGATCCTAAGTGGGCAACACTGGCTATTGCCCTGCCCAAAATTAATGCATCATGGTTAGCCGAATTCTCACGTGGATTTTTTGCCTGTGCCAACAGCTTCAATGTCGATTTAATCGGTGGTGACACCACGCGTGGACCACTCACCATCAGCGTACAAATCATGGGAGAAGTGCCAATTGGCAAGGCCATTAAACGCAGCGGCGCCAAAGTGGGCGATGAGATTTGGGTGTCTGGTAAATTAGGAAATGCAGCCTTGGCCTTGGCCCATATTCAAGGCAAGCTTATTTTACCCGCAGAACCTTTGCTCACATGCGCCAAAGCATTACACGCACCAGAACCACGTGTAGTACTAGGTTTAGCATTGCGAGATATAGCTAATAGTGCGATTGATATTTCAGACGGACTACTGGCGGATTTGGGTCATATCTTAGTACAGTCCAATGTAGGTGCAACACTAGATTTATCTAACACCCCTCACTCTACGTTTGCAGACTTTCCAATAAATCTGCATGATGAAAACTTAAGAAAGATGATATTAGCTGGTGGCGATGACTATGAGTTATGCTTTACCGCCGCAATAGAAAAGCATGCAGAAATCGTCAAAATAAGTGAAATGATTAAACTTCAATTAAGTTGCATCGGTCACATTACAAGCGGTGCTGACTTAACATTGCACGGCTTAGAAAACGAAATTTTAGACATTAAGGAAACTGGCTTTGACCACTTTAGTTAAATCGCCAAGCATGCAATTTTTATTGCAACACCCTGCCCATTTTTTTGGACTGGGCTTTGGTAGCGGCCTAGCAGCAAAAGCACCGGGTACTTTTGGCACACTAGTCGGCTATCCACTATTCTGGTTGATTTCGGTCTATGCTTTATCAACACAACTCATCATCATCTTGGCTCTATTTTTAGTCGGCATTTACTTTTGCGATGTCACTGGCAAAGCGCTTGGCGTATCAGACCATGGTGGTATTGTTTGGGATGAAATTATCGCGATGATGTTAGTGCTTGCTTTCACGCCAAATCGATGGCAATGGTGGCTTGTAGCTTTTTTACTGTTTAGACTATTTGATATTTGGAAGCCATTTCCTATTCGCCAGTTTGATGTCAAGCTCAAAAATGGTTTTGGTGTCATGTTTGATGATTTACTCGCGGCAATCTATGCAATTATTAGCTTGCAAGGCTTGCTATGGACAATTGCACATGGATGATGCTTTATTAAGTCTAGCTGCCGAACTTGGTGTCGTACTTAAAGCACGAGGCTACACACTGGCGTTAGCTGAATCTTGCACAGGTGGTATGGTTGCTCAAGCGATCACTAGCATCGCTGGAGGTTCTGCTTGGTTTGACCGTGGTTTTGTGACTTATAGTAACCAAGCAAAAATTGAGATGTTGGGAGTATCCTCAAAGACACTAGAAGTATACGGTGCAGTAAGTGAGCAAACTGCCATTGAGATGGCTATCGGTGCGTTAAAAAACAGCCATGCACAAGTCGCTGGCAGCATTACAGGTATTGCTGGTCCAGATGGCGATACGCCTGAAAAGCCGATAGGTACTGTTTGTTTTGCTTGGGCTGAAGCAGGTAAGACAGCCTTTACAACAACCAAATACTTTAAGGGTAATCGTCAAGAAATCCGCCAACAAGCCACCGTCGAGTTAATAACGAGGCTTGTCAACAGATTAAATAGTAACAATTAACTCCTAAGTATCTAATGATGTCCACCATGATTCCAACCATGATATCCACGACCTTCATGACACCAACGTCTATCATAATCGCGGTATCCAGCATTGTAATACTGGTATGAAACTACAGGCTGATAATACACTGGCGGGGCAGCACGATAATAAATGGGCTGGTTGTAGTAAACCACAGGCGGCGCTGGGTAATAAGCAACTGGTGGCGCATAACCATAACCACCGATGTTAACACCTAAGCTAAATGAGTCTCGCGCAGATGCAGTGGATATAGATGCTATACCAATGGTCATAGCAATAACAGCAGTACGTAATAATTTCACTTTCTTCTCCGATCACAAAATTGAGTTTGTGTGATTAAGAAAACGCATCAAGTTACATATGGTTGACCTAATGACTAAATGACTACGAACTATTACTCAACTGAAGCCGATTAAATTACAGTCATCAGCAAGTGCTTAGATTATCAACATAGTCACAAATGCCGCTGTGATTAGAAACCTGCAGCTCTTAACAGGATCTTGAATCATCAATCAAAAGTAAAGTAATTATCCTATTTACTTTAGAGCTTAATGACTCAAAGAACGCTATGCCGCTCTATAGAGCGCAAAGAACAATTCAGTGATAGTGCGGAGTCTACGTGTTTACAAAACTTAAACGTATGCAGGTATGCCAGACACATATGTCAGTAAAACAATAGTTTACAAATACTTAATTCATATTTAATCGCAATCTAAAATCATTAGAGCCTTACTTTAGGAGCAGATTTATGGAATAATCACACGATTAACTTAGCAACAAAACTCAAAGGCGACACATGGACGATAATAAAAGTAAAGCACTGAGCGCAGCACTCTCACAAATTGAAAAACAGTTTGGTAAAGGCTCTATTATGCGCATGGGGGATAGCGATATTGGTGATGATGTTCAAGCAGTTTCAACAGGCTCATTAGGTCTTGATATCGCTCTAGGTATCGGCGGCTTACCACGTGGTCGTGTGATTGAAATTTACGGTCCAGAGTCTTCAGGTAAAACCACATTAACGCTTTCAGTAATTGCGCAAATGCAAAAGTCTGGTGGCGTTGCAGCGTTTATTGATGCTGAACATGCGCTAGATCCACAATACGCTGCAAAATTAGGCGTAAATGTGCCTGACTTATTGATCTCTCAACCAGACACTGGCGAGCAAGCATTAGAAATTGTGGATATGTTAGTGCGTTCCGGCTCAGTAGATATTGTGGTAGTAGACTCTGTTGCAGCGTTAACGCCACGTGCCGAAATTGAAGGCGAAATGGGCGATTCACATATGGGCTTACAAGCACGCTTAATGAGCCAAGCTTTACGTAAACTCACTGGCAATATCAAACGTACCAACACTATGGTGATTTTCATTAACCAAATACGTATGAAAATTGGCGTGATGTTTGGTAACCCAGAGACCACTACTGGTGGCAATGCACTTAAATTCTACGCGTCCGTGCGTTTAGATATTCGTCGTACTGGTGCAATTAAAAAAGGTGATGAAATCATTGGTTCTGAAACACGCGTAAAAGTAATTAAAAACAAAGTCGCACCCCCATTCAAACAGGCCGAGTTTGACATTCTATACGGCGAGGGAATCTCACGTGAAGGTGAGATTATCGAGCTTGGCGCGAACTTGAAAATGGTTGAAAAAGCAGGCTCTTGGTATAGCTATAATGGTGAAAAAATTGGCCAAGGTAAAGACAATGCTCGTGAATACTTAAGATCGAACCCTATCATTGCCAATGAAATTGACGCAAAAATTCGCGCCAATATGAAGTCATTAAGTGATGCAATGCCTGCGGTACGCTCTGAAGAAGATTAAGTATTCATTGAGTCTGTAAAGAGTAAACTTGTAACGAGGCCACATAATCGAATTCAAACCGAAAAGCTTACGGCAAAGGGCTCTGGATTATCTGGGTAAACGCGAGTATTCATACTTCGAACTCGGCCAGAAACTAAAGCCCTTTGCTGAAGAGTCCGATATAAGCCCGGCCTCTGAGCAAATTTCTGTCATTCTGGATGATTTTAAAAAACGCGGTTGGTTATCTGACGCAAGGTTTACCGAGCAATTAGTGCATGCAAGGCAAAGTAAGTTTGGTAGCGCACGCGTTGCCAATGAGTTGCGAGAAAAAGGTGTTGCAGATGATTTAATCGCTGATGCAGTTGAAGAGGTTAAAATAAATGAGTTAGCTTTTGCACGTGAAATTTGTCGTAAAAAGTTTAAAACCAGCCCAAGCAACCGCGAAGACTGGGCAAAACAAGCCCGATTTTTACAAAGCCGTGGCTTTAGTTTTGATGTAATTAAAAAAGCTTTGAATAATCCTTTAAGTAGTAATAGCAACGAAGATAATCTGTAAGAGCATGGCTCATTACGCTCTTGCAAAAAACCTAATTATTGAAAATATGACCATTAAACTAAGCAGCAGACCAAGCAGTAACGAAATTCGCAAAGCATTTCTCGATTTTTTCGCCTCTAAAGGCCATCAAATTGTCGCTTCTAGCTCGCTAGTTCCACACGGCGACCTTACTCTACTATTCACCAACGCAGGGATGAACCAATTTAAAGACGTTTTCTTGGGTTTTGATAAACCTCCATACACGCGCGCAACTAGTAGCCAAAAGTGTGTGCGTGCTGGCGGAAAACATAACGACCTTGAAAATGTAGGTTACACCGCTCGTCATCATACATTTTTTGAAATGCTGGGTAACTTTAGTTTCGGTGATTACTTCAAAGAAGACGCAATCGCTTACGCCTGGGAATTACTGACTGAAGTTTTCAAGCTGCCAAAAGACAAACTCACCGTTACCGTCTATGCCGATGATGATGAAGCCTACAACATTTGGCATGACAAAATTGGCGTGCCTGCCGAACGTATTATTCGCATAGGCGACAATAAAGGCTCACGTTATGCATCAGACAACTTTTGGATGATGGGTGATACTGGCCCTTGCGGCCCATGTACCGAGATTTTCTACGACCATGGTGACCACCATTTTGGTGGTCCTCCTGGTAGCCCAGATGAAGATGGTGATCGCTTTATCGAAATCTGGAACAACGTATTCATGCAGTTCAATCGCGACGAATTGGGTGTAATGCACCCACTACCAAAGCCGTCGGTAGATACAGGGATGGGCTTAGAGCGCATCTCAGCAGTATTGCAGCATGTACACGCCAATTACGAAATCGATATTTTCCAAGGCTTAATCGCTGCTGCAGCTCGTGAAACCAATACAGCAGACTTAACTACTCCGTCACTTAAAGTACTCGCCGACCACATCCGCGCCTGTAGTTTCTTAATCGCTGACGGCGTGATTCCCGGCAATGAAGGCCGTGGCTATGTGCTACGCCGCATTATTCGCCGTGCTATTCGTCATGGCTATAAGCTGGGTGCACGCGCAGCATTCTTCTATAAACTGGTACCCGATTTGGTCAAGCAAATGGGCGAAGCCTATCCTGAACTCGTTGCCAATCAATCGCGCATCATGGATATGTTGAAGCTGGAGGAAGATCGCTTCTTCGAAACGATTGAGAACGGCATGGAGATTTTAGAAGCTGAGCTTGCAACCATGTCTAAAGCGAATAACACGCTTTTCAATGGCGACTTAGCTTTTAAACTACACGATACTTTCGGCTTTCCTTTGGATTTAACGGCGGACATTTGTCGCGAGCGTGATGTAAACGTGGATAGCGCAGCATTTGATGCAGCTATGACGCGTCAAAAAGAACAAGCACGTGCTGCAGGCAAGTTCAAAATGGCGACCAATCTTGAGTACAGCGGTGCCAATACGGACTTTAAAGGTTATGAAACCTTAGAAGCTAACGCTAAAATCTTAGCACTCTACAAAGATGGTACAGCAGTGAATCAACTATCAGAAGGCGAACAAGGCGTAGTGGTATTAGATAACACGCCGTTCTACGCTGAGTCCGGCGGTCAAGTTGGTGATAACGGTGTGCTTAAAGCAGAAAATGGAATTTTTGCTGTAGAAGATACACAAAAAATTCAAGCGGCAGTTTTCGGCCATCATGGTATTTTAAAAACAGGAAGAATCAATGTAGGTGAAAGCCTAAAAGCGAGTGTGGACTTAGCTGCACGGGCTAACATCATGCGTAATCACTCAGCCACACACTTAATGCACAAAGCGCTTCGTGAGGTACTAGGAACGCATGTACAACAAAAGGGCTCCTTGGTTGATGCAGATAAAACCCGTTTTGACTTCCTGCATAATACACCGATGACAAATGATGAAATTGCCGAAGTTGAAGCAATTGTAAATGCTGAGATCCTCACTAACGCGGTAACGCAAGCCCGCGAAATGGATATCGAATCCGCTCAAAAAACAGGCGCAATGATGCTGTTTGGCGAAAAATATGGCGATATTGTGCGCGTATTAAATATTGGTAGTACTACAGAATTATGCGGTGGTACGCATGTAAGCCGTACAGGTGATATTGGGCTATTCAAAATTTATACAGAAAGCGGAGTAGCCGCTGGTGTTCGACGTATAGAAGCTGCAACAGGTAATGGCGCACTGAAGTTAATTAATGCGCAACAAGCACTAATTTCCCAGCTTTCAGCTGATCTGAAAGCACCCGCTAGCGAGCTTGCTACTAAAGTTGCGCAATTAAGCGATCATGCAAAATCATTGGAAAAAGAGCTGACGCGTTTGAAGTCTAAGCTGGCTTCATCACAAGGCGATGATTTAGCCACGCAAGCGACCGACATTGCAGGTGTAAAAGTTTTAGCCGTGACGCTAGAAGGCGCCGATGCTAATATCTTGCGCGAAACGATGGATAAACTAAAGGATAAACTAAAATCAGCCGCCATAGTCTTAGCTAGCGTTAATGATGGCAAAGTAAGCTTGGCAGCAGGTGTTACCTCTGATTTGGTTGCTCAAGTCAAAGCAGGTGAGCTAGTCAACTTTGTAGCACAACAAATAGGTGGTAAAGGCGGTGGTAAACCAGACATGGCAATGGCTGGCGGCACTGATGCTAGCCAATTATCTAAAGCACTCGCGAGCGTTAACGACTGGGTAAGCGGTAAACTTTAAATTCAACTCAATTTTATAAAGTATTTAAGAGCTAAAAATGGCATTGATTGTACAAAAATATGGCGGCACTTCTGTAGCGAATCCTGAGAGGATACGTAATATTGTCCAACGTGTAGCCCGTTATAAAGCAATGGGACACCAAGTCGTGGTTGTGGTTTCAGCTATGTCTGGTGAAACCAACAGACTCATTAGCTTAGCAAAAGAGCTCATGACTGAGCCTGATCCACGCGAATTAGACATGATTATCTCTACAGGCGAACAAGTCACAATTGGTTTAACAGCATTAGCGCTAATTGAGCTCGGTATTAAAGCAAAAAGCTATACAGGTGCACAAGTTAAAATTCTAACGGACGATGCATACACTAAAGCACGTATTCTCAACATAGATCAACACAATCTAAAAGCCGACTTAGATGCCGGCTACGTGTGCGTTGTAGCGGGCTTTCAAGGCCAAGATACTAAAGGCAATATCACCACATTAGGCCGTGGTGGTTCTGACACTACTGGTGTAGCGCTCGCAGCGGCATTAGGTGCGGACGAGTGCCAAATTTACACAGATGTTGACGGCGTTTATACCACTGACCCGCGCGTAGTACCTGAAGCACGCCGTTTAAAATCAATCACTTTTGAAGAGATGCTTGAGTTAGCAAGCCAAGGTTCAAAAGTACTGCAAATTCGCTCAGTTGAGTTCGCAGGAAAATACAAAGTTAAACTACGTGTGCTCTCCAGTTTTGAAGAGGCCGGTGATGGCACACTGATTACATTTGAGGAAGAAGACAATATGGAACAACCCATCATTTCAGGTATTGCGTTCAATCGTGACGAGGCCAAAATCACAGTACTAGGCGTGCCAGACAAACCAGGTATCGCTTATCAAATCTTAGGTCCAGTCGCTGATGCTAATATCGATGTCGACATGATCATTCAAAATACTGGCGCTGATGGCACAACTGACTTCACATTCACTGTTCATAAAAATGAGATGAACAAAGCATTGAATATTTTACGTGATAAAGTACAAGGCCATATCGGCGCACGCGAAATCAGCGGTGATGACAAAATCGCTAAAGTATCTGTCGTTGGCGTTGGCATGCGCTCACATGTAGGTATCGCTAGCCAGATGTTCCGTACACTTGCTGAAGAGGGCATCAACATACAAATGATTTCTACCTCAGAAATCAAAATTGCAGTTGTAGTGGATGAAAAATACTTAGAGCTAGCTGTGCGTGTATTACATAAAGCTTTTGAATTAGAAGGAGCTTAAAAAATAGTAAAGTTAGTCGTAGATTTATGATTGATTTTTAGTCATGAATCAAGTATTATCGCGCCTCAGTTGAGAGAATTCAATTGAACAGCAAAAGAAATAGGAGAGCTGGCCGAGTGGTCGAAGGCACTTCCCTGCTAAGGAAGCATACGGGCTTAACCCTGTATCTAGGGTTCGAATCCCTAGCTCTCCGCCAGGCTATATTTCTATTAAAATTATCATATAGTTCTTTTAGAAACACGTAGCATAAAGTATAATGCCGCGCATGCGCCCGTAGCTCAGCTGGATAGAGTACTTGGCTACGAACCAAGGGGTCAGGAGTTCGAATCTCTTCGGGCGCACCAATCAGATATAGAAGTGGGCACTTGTTTCAGGTGACCCACTTTTTTATTGTCTATTGCTACTGCATGCGCCAGCGCTCCATAGCTACCTTTGATCACGGCGGTTTTGCCGTTGACTACAATTTCATCGACTAATAGATTTAAGTAGCTTTTACTGAGCGCAGAGTCTTTGGCAAGCAATTTAGCTTTTAAGGTCTTGGCAAACGCTTCTACTTGGCTGGCTTTGAGCTGGTCTACAGGAAGGGAATGCGCACGTCGAACCCCTGCTTGCTCTATCAATAGCGCCTCTCGCGCCGACTTGAGCTGCTGGGCGCGACGTTGTACGGTCTCATCAAGATCGACGACACCTGTCTCAATCGCATCAAGTAATCTGTGCTGACGCTCTTCGATTTGCTTCAACTGGCGATTGAGTTCATTGACACGTTGCTGTTGGTTGTCTTTGCTAGATTTAAGACGTTGACGCAGCGCCACCATCATGGATTGCACACGTTCAGGCGTAAAGACTTGATCAGCTAACTTTTTAAGCACTTGCTGATCGGTTGCCTCCATTGGATGATTGCAGCTTGTGCAAGCATGGTTGCCTTTGTTTTGGCGTGAAGTACATTTGTAGTATTTATAACGTCCACTTTTACCTGTGGCAATTGTCATGCTGCCACCACATTCACCGCACTTGAGTAGTCCTGTTAACAATGTGGGTGATGAAGTAACACGCGGCGGCGTTTTCGCGGGTGTGCGCAGCTCGCGCTTTGCGCGCACTCGCTCAAACTCAGCCGCGTCTATAATCACTGGAATATTGGTTTTAACCCACTCGGAAGGTGGACGTTTTAACTTATTCTTAGAATCAACGACATTGAAATAGTAGTCACCCATATACAGCGTATCTGAAAGTATTTTGTGCGTCTTTTGAATACCCCAAGGCTTACCACGCATGAGTAAACCTTTATCAGTCAAATGCTTTGCAATCTCTTTGCATCCCAATGATTTGCCCTGATAGCCGTTTAAATAGATATCGTAGATCATGCGAACTATGCCTGCTTCGGCTTCGTTAATGTCTAGTTTTTTCTTTTTACGTCCGTGACTGCCGTCTGCTTCTGTTGACGCTGCAATATAACCGAAAGGTGGACGTGAACCGTTGAAATAACCCTGACGAGCATTTTCTTTCATGGCGCGGCTGGTGTGTTTGGAGTTTTCTTTAGAGTTGTATTCATCAAAGGTGTTAATGATACGGCGCATCATCTCCCCTGCTGAATCGTCACTGGTCTGCTGCGTAATCGAAAACACTTTGACTTTGTTTTTTGCGAGTTTGCGCTCGTAAACACCAAATTGAATCGCATCTCTAAAGAAGCGTGAGAAGCTGTGAATAATGATCGCTTCAAAGGCTTGTGGCTTTTGCATCGCATCATTGATGAGTTGCTGAAATACTGGACGCTTGTCATCGGTGGCAGATGCACCAGGTTCAACATACTCATGCACGACTAAATGCCCGTTGGCTTTGCACCATTCATTGAGCTGTCTTAACTGATCTGGAATTGATAAGTCATTGTCAGCCTGTCTTGTGGTAGATACGCGAGCATATAGGGCTACGTGCATGATGTTCTCCTATTACATGTTAATCATTGCCTGCTTCACTTTGTTGGATCATCGCAAGGATAAGATCGGGCATGACAGATTCAATTAAAGCGAGTTCTTCGTCAGAAATACTCGCAGCATATTGAGCGTTGAACCGAATTTCTAGGTTTGAATTTTGTTCCACTCATGTTGGCACCCCCTTTCGCGCATAGTCTATTCCTGCCCGTTCCGAGTGTTTACTGAATGATTTCCTTCATCGAGTAATTTTGTTAATTCTGACTCTAAGCCTTCTTTGCCTAATTCATCTAGTACAAGTGCTCTATAAGCTTTGAACTGATGTTCAGTCATACCCACCTGTGCATAGGTGAGTATTTTGCTTTTTCGTGTATTGAGTAAAGCCAATATGGCTTGTAGTAAATGTGCGCTGATCATTGACCTAACCGCATTTCATCCACGCGACGATTAACGTCTTGCTGCCAAGTCAAAGGATCATGAATTTCTGTGATAAGTGCTTGTAAATGCGCAAATGCTTCATCCATATAGGATTTCTCATCACCCGTGTAAAGGGCATCTATCGCAGCTACTCTTTTAACATAGCCGTACACACTAATAGCCATTCTTTTTAATCGCTCTTCTAATAGTGCTTTTTCATCAAGAACGCTGACGACACCAAGCCCTTGCATTTGATTGACACGTTTGGTTAAGTCTTGCCACAAAGGATGTAATGCCCAGCGTGAGCGATTAGAGTCGTTAGATTTAACTCGTAGCGAAGTATGACCAGTCGCAAGCAACCGCATTAAATCCCCCTGCCCATCTTCTAGACAAAGCAAAGTCTGAATGCCGACGTGACGCAACATTTGTTTACGCACTTGAAACTCAACACGCCAAACATTATTGTCTATACCCCAAAGTTTATAGAGCCATGTCTTATTACTTTTCTGAACAATTTCGTCTGTCTTGTTATACATTCGAAATATGATCTGATCTTCGCCTATATTGAAAGTCTGTACTTGGCGGTTTAAGCGATACTGCTTGTCTTTTTTTGCAAATGTAACAAAGTTATCCTGATCAAAGTCTATTTCAGGCAAAAAGTAATCAAACGCTAGATCGACCCTCGATAATCGTTCTGGCTGATATGGTTGCATACCAACAGATGCAGCCCATTTAAGAAAGCGCTCATGTAAAGCAAGTGCGCCATGATGCCAAAGTGCAATGCTGCGGAACTTTACGAAAAAATTAGGTTTGTTGAACTCGCCGAACTCGATGATAAAAATATCATTCTGAATCAAATAGGCATAACCGCTACCAGTGCCGTGTGATGCCAATAAGAACTCTTCGCAGCCTAATTTTATCTTTGTTGGTTTTCTGACTTTTGATCTGATAAGTATTTCTTTTTGCACCGCCAAATACTCAAAATCTAATGGATGGTCACCTTGATCATTCATGCGACCTAGATAATAAGCACATTCGATAGTATCGAAGCCTTGAATGAGATGATTGAATACAGTCACAGACATTTAGCCTAATAAAGATTTTTCGGATTAGGATTGCCAAGCTCTTTTTCTAACTCACGATAGTAACTGTTAGAAAAGCTATGAAACTCAACCTTTGGTCCGATATTGCCATATAAAAGCTCACCTTCAATTTCAATTGGATCTTCTGCTTTCCATTGAGGCAACGTTTCTTCAATATGATCTAATGCGCTAGCCAATAGATCTGAAATGATATCTGTCTTAGTTTTGCTTGGATACATATCGCATAGTGCTGAAACTCTGGCTGCAACATGAACTGGTAAGCGAATAGAGAATTGTTTGGCGCTCAATCTTTTATTATCAAATGCACCCCAAACTTTAAGCAGATCTGTAGTTTTCATAATTAACACCTTTTTATAATTAATATAAGTGTTATATAAAACCTATTTGTAATTAATGTCAAATACTTTGAATAAAAATAATAAAATTAAACATCTTGATATAAACTCTAAGTACAAAAAACCGCTCGTTTAGGTTTACTGTGTATTTATACCCCCCCGTGTTACATGAATGGGGGAGCTCTTAAAAACTGCTACTGAGGCACTTAGAATATGTTTCTGTTATCTTATAAGTATCGAGACAAGTTAGATGGTGATGGATGGGATATTGCAAACATCAATTTTACAAAAAATAATCTTTTTGTTGGGGTAAGTGGTTCTGGAAAATCTAGAATGCTGAACTCATTAATGAATATCGGTTTATTTATCTCTCAAAATATTTTTAGAGATGGATTATGGGAAATAAAATTTATTACCAATAACTCTACTTACAAATGGGAACTTGAAAGCGTCAATATTGATAACAATCAAATTATCAATAATGAAAAGCTATCACTTTGTTCTGATAATGGTAGTGAAATCAAGGTAATCTATACTCGCAATAAAGACTCTTTTGAGTTCGACTCTTCAAAGCTTCCAAAACTTCCAAAAAATAGTACCGGATTAAATCTATTAAAAGAGGAGGACTTAGTAAAGCCTGTATATGAAGGCTTTGGAAAGATTATGCGAAGAAATTTCTTTGGCACTGATCTAGCAGATGCCTGTGCTATATCAAATCTACATCCGGAATTACTCGATAAAAGCTTTTACAAGAAAGCGAAAGTATATGCAGGAATTAGTGCCATAAGCCCAAGACTATTCCTTCTAAAATTACATGAAAAAGATTTATTTGAACAGTTAGTTGAAGAGTATAAATCTATATTCCCGTCAATTGAAGGTATGACATTTGCAGATGGTTCTAAATTAGCGTTGAATAGTGGTGGAAACTATCCAGTATTAGCGTTAAAAGAAAAAGGAGTAAATCAACCTGTAATGCTACACGACCTATCTTCCGGAATGCAAAAGGTACTGTTAATCATTACCGACATAATAACCTTACCAAATAATTCTATATATATAATTGATGAATATGAAAATTCATTAGGTATAAACGCGATAAACTTTTTACCCGACTTCATAACATCAAATGGCAGAGACTCTCAATTCATCACAACTTCTCATCACCCGTATTTAATAAACAATATACCAGTTTCAGACTGGCAAGTATTTAGTCGCCAAGGTTCTACCGTAACTGTAAAAAGCGGTAACGAATTAATAGGTAAATATGGAAAATCTAAACAAGATGCTTTTATCCAATTAATGAACGACCCCGCCTACACTGGAATTTGATGTGAATATATATCTTGTAGTTGAAGGTGTTTCTGAGTCCAAAGTATATCCTGAATGGATAAAGCAAGTGAATTCAGATTTAGCGAGAGTGAGTTACATTGATGAAGTAGTTGAAAACAATTTTCTACTAGTTGGCGGAGGCGGCTACCCCTACATATTTCAACTCATCGATGATGCGATAGAAGATACTAATAATAACTTACAATTTGACAGGTTAGTAATTGCTTTAGACTCGGAAGATATTGATATGGAAGTACGCTATCAAGAAATAGATGCATATATTCAATCTAAAGCCCCAAGAGTTGAGGTCAAAGTAATAATACAACACTTTTGTTTTGAAACTTGGGCATTAGGAAACATAAAAATAGGCCCAAAAAATCCAAGCAACGTTGACCTAAAAGCTTATAAAGAAATACACAACATTATCACTCAAGACCCACAGGAGTTACCTAAACTTGAGTCAGAAAATCTAAATAGAGCGCAGTTTGCTTTTAAATATCTGAAACTAGCTATTCGTGACAAAGGAAATCACATCACTTACAGCAAGAATAAACCAGATGTAGTATTCCATCCTAAATATTTTAATGCATTGAAAGATCGTCTAGAAAGCACAGGTCATATTAGCAGCTTCAGCAGTTTCCTGAACGCTTTTATATGACCACGCACTTCACCGAGAATAGACTTCAAGTGCAGAAATTCATAATTACTTTATTAATTGCGTTGGCTAGCTTACAGAAAGCAATACCGCTCTAGCTCTTAAGTCTATTACTCTTGGTGGTCACTAAGGCACTAAAATAACATGCTGCCAGTGCCCAGCATCGTCATCTCGGGCGCACCAATCAAATCAAAGGCTTACAGATTAAATGCTGTAGGCCTTTTTTGTTTTTATACTCATGAATGACCTGCACCCAGCTGCCCTACCTGTGTGGAGCACTTTTTTGAGGACAAAATGAAGAAGAGTGAGAATTCAGAGTAAAAGCTGTCAGTAAAATGACGTCAAAAGATAAAGTACCTCATTGTTAAACGTGTAGAGTTACTAGCACCTGATTGTGCAAACCAAATGTGGAATGTCGATTTTGTGATGGACAATTTAAGCTATGATATAAAACTTAAGGTGTTTAATCATTGTAGATGACGAGACGCGTGAGTACTTAGATATTACCGTTGATCATTACACTAGTGGTTTATATATCACATTCATACTTAAGCAAGCCCAGTCTTTCGAAGCTTTTCGCAAACAATTAGAACTAATGGTGGCCCTGAATTTACCAGTCGGGTGTTTATGGACTGGATGTATACCAATGTTATAAAGCATTTATTGATTCAATTAGGCAAGCCAACACAGAATACTTACGTCTAGTTACTTAATGGTAAATTTCAAGATGAATACTTAAAAAAGTTTTGGTTTGTAGCATTGAACTAGACGACGGTTACTATCGATAATTGGTTATTTACATTTTTACCCGACCTTATAGCATTGAGTAGTAAGCTTTCTTCCCAATTTAATTAAGTATATTTCAATGGTATTGAACTCACAGTTATGACCTAGTGAGACACACCGAATTTATTTTACTAAAAAATAAGTACTTTATTTCCGCTCAGAACTACTTCAACACCACTACATAACCAACTCCACTTACCAAAGCCATTCATTTAATCATATTAATAATACTTTTGCTAAAAGTTAAAACTTAGTAAATAGTTTTAATTAGTCCCTATTTAAGATATTGTTGAAAAAAACTGTTGTATAAGATAGCATCGTATTAGTTGATGCTGGGTCAGTATAACTAGACTCACTAGGATCTAATATTTCTCATTAATTATTAAATGCGTTACGCATCTTAAACATAAGATAGCGTTCTTGAAGTAAGCATAAAAAAGAAAATGTTAAAACGCGCCTCATTTCTTATGCAAAACAATTCATCAACTCACGGTCTTTCGCATTGATAAGGATAACAAATTGGATTTATATAAGAGAAATAACCCGATAGCTACTAATAAGTACAGTAGTGATTTGCAGCATATATTTGGTATATAGAACTCAATTAAATTTGTAGATAGTTGCTAACTTATCGAATAATAGGGCTGTAGCCATACTCCAATACGATTTTGTAGTGATGACTGACTAAGACAAGTCAAAAAAGGCGATATCATGAGTGATCATATTAGTGATATAAACAGAGCAGATACCCTCTTCCGTAAGGTAGTAGAGGCAGCACCTAATGCCATGGTCATGGTTGATAAGTCTGGGCTTATCGAAATGGTGAATACACAGGCCGAGAATATTTTTGG